>Ga0137415_10000003_pt1 | contig 206049 bp, 178 predicted proteins | sample CZODoug3_1_1_16f_FD_183082 | JGI IMG/M metagenome (GOLD analysis project Ga0137415, IMG submission 183082) | Vadose zone soil fungal communities from Angelo Coast Range Reserve, California, USA - CZODoug3_1_1_16fungal (Hybrid Assembly) | ecosystem: Environmental > Terrestrial > Soil > Vadose... | reverse complement strand
TTCCTTTAGCACGATAACTCTCCCTGCGAGACGCTCACTGGAGGTGATGACATGGCAAACATGACGCGTCGTACAGCAATCGGTGCATCGGCAGGCGCCGCAGGCTTGGTCGGTCTTGCGCAGGCAGCCGAGCCCAACAGTAATGTCCGCACTATGGCGATGGACAGGCAAATCGAGCGCTATGAACCCTCGCCTTCATTGCCTGGCGTGCCGCTCATCAGCTATGCCGTGGTTCACCGGGACATCGTCTATCTGTCGGGCATTACGGCGAGCTCGACTAAGTCGGGCGACGTCAAAGACCAGACACGACAGATAGTTGCTCGCATCGATGCGCTTTTGGCTGAGGCCGGCAGCAACAAGTCGAAGCTCCTCACAGCCCAAGTGTGGTTGACAGACATGAGCCTCTTTGCCGCCCACAATGACGCCTGGAACGAATGGGTGGACCCGAGAAATCCGCCCGCTCGTGCGTGTCTGTTGTCAACACAATTGTGGCACCCAGGGCTGCTCGTCGAGATCATGGCGACGGCTGCGATATAATGCGAGCGATTGGGGCACTTCAGGCACACCTGAGAGGCCCGCGAGCGCGAGGCATGCCGGCACGTACGCTTGTGGCGGAAGCTGTCCGACGGTAACTCGTTGCGAGCGGAATATCTCGTCGGGTGCGGCGGAAGACGCAGCCAGATCCGCAAGACAGCCGGCATCGAGTTCCCCGGGTGGGATCCGACGACCAGCGCTCTGATCGCCGAGGTCGAGATGACCGAGGACATTGCGGGGTAGCGCACCGGCTTGCAGGATCATTCTGTTAGAGAGTTTTAGGAGACTCGTCCTGGGCGTCTCGGCTGGTTCGGTCATCTCGGCTGCCTCAAGTAGCTCGTAACCGGTTCCAGGACTGCGCCCGCCCAAATAGGCCCGAAAAAGGAGGGAGCGACTCGACGATGGGCGAGTCGCTCCCAGATCGGCACTCAAGAAAACTCGTCCTGCTCATCTCTACCGTGAGGCGTGGTGTTGGGGCTGAGGCGCTCGCCAAAAATGCCTCTGGGCCGAGTTGACGGTCACCGGTGAGCGTAAGTGTGCTCGTGCGAACGTCCGTGAGCACGTTCAGCGGTTGAACGACCAGCTCCGACATAGTTCAGCAGCTCTCGCAAGAACCATTAATTTTCGGCGAGGTTACTACAAAGTCTATGTCACTCAGTAATTTACATATGTGAAGCGGTTGGTTGGCGCGCGCCAACGCCTCTGATTCCAACGCTAAACCAGCGCGGGCGTGCGCAGGCTCAGGGGGTCTCTCGCGTCCGTGCGCGCGAACAACCGAAGTTCGAATCTGGATACGGATTCACAGCCACGTTGGAAGCCTGCGCCACCACTCCTCGACGTATCCTCAAGAGGACCGGTTTTCGCAAGCAGGACTCCTGTCATCGTCCTGTTCCAGGTCTCAATCGGCCGCACGCAGGGCGGTCTGGCGGCGAAACCGGCACGAGCCCCCCGCTGCATCGCTGGATCGGTGGACTGCTTTTGCCGAGCAGAACAGGGCCGATTCTCGTTAGCGCTTCAGGGATAATGCAGCAGGTCTGTCCGGTGGCGGTTAATAACGACGTTGTTAGAGGTGAACCGCAGCGCAAGGCGTGAACAACGGGGAATGCAGATGAAGGCGGAGGCGAAGTGGGTTTTGACCTGTTCAATGGCTGCAGTCTGGGCGAGCGGCGCCGTGCAAGCAGCACCGCCGATCAAGACCGGATTGTGGGAGGAGGTGATGACGATCAAGAGAGACCCGACACCAGCGCGTACTGTGACGACACGAATCTGCCTGACCGTGCAAGATCTCGAGCGAGTGGACCAGCGCGCCTCACAGATGGTAAACAACAGGAACTGCAAACTCGAGGATTACAAACATAGCGATCGCGCCACCTCCACGAATTGGACCTGCTCCGGCAATGACGTCAGTATGCGTGGACACGGCGAGGTGGTTTATGGCGACTCGGCCCACTTCCGCGTGTCCACCACTCAACAAACCACCGTCGGTGGCCGTGTAATCCACACCAGCGTGACGTCCCAATCGCATTGGATTTCTGCGAATTGTGGCAGCGTCAAGCCTCTGTCGGAAAGCTCGAAAAAATAGCAGAGCCGGTGACACAGCTCGCGGCTGAGCGAGCGAAGCACTGGGCAAACATTCCGATAAACGAAGCTGCATTGTCTGCAGTTATCATGTCAGGACCATATACATGCCACTGAGAAACCTCCGCGCCATGTTGATTGTGGCGCTCATTGCCGGATCATTGTCGATCGACGTCGCTGCGGAAAATCTTCCCGAATCGCCGGACGCGGCGCGAGTCGACTGGCGATGGGGAGAGAAAATTCCACTGCGAGATGGGGTGCGGTTGCAGGCCACGGTCTATACACCGAAAGGTCAAAAGGCGCCCGCGCCTTGCATCTTCACGCTTACACCTTACATTGCGCAGACTTATCACGAGCGCGGCGTATATTTCGCAGCTCACGGGTTTCCTTTCCTGACCGTGGATGCGCGCGGGCGAGGCAACTCCGAGGGCATTTTCAAACCTCTGATCCAGGAGGCGAAAGACGGTTACGACGTCGTGGAATGGTTGGCGAAGCAGCCATATTGCAACGGCAAGGTTGCAATGTGGGGCGGCTCGTACGCAGGCTATGACCAGTGGGCCACGGCAAAGGAGTTTCCAACCCATCTCGCATCGATCGTACCCGTTGCATCGCCTTACGTTTCTGTCGATTTTCCGAGTTCCGGGCGAATCTTCTATCCCTACGACATGCAATGGCTCACGCTGACGAGCGGCCATACTTCCCAGGATGGGCTGTTCGCGGACCAGGCGTTCTGGGCATCCCGGCAGCGCCGCTGGCTCGAGTCCGGCACGCCATTCAAGAACTACGATTCCATGCTGGGGAGTCCCTCGCCGATCTTCCAGGAATGGATCGGGCATCCCACGGCCGATGCTTACTGGGATGGCTACAACCCTGCGGCCAGCCAATACGCCAAGATGTCCATTCCCATTCTCACGATCACGGGCAGTTACGATGCCGATCAGTTGGGCGCCCTGAAGCACTATAACGAGTACATGAAGAACGCCTCACCGGAGGGACGCGCACGGCACTATCTCGTCATCGGCCCGTGGAATCATTCCAGCACACGAACGCCGCGTGCGGAATTTGGCGGATTGACGTTCGGCCCCGCAAGTCTCGTCGATCTGCCCAAGTTGCATATGGATTGGTACCGCTGGACGATGGCGGGCGGACCCAAACCTGAGTTTCTGAAAAAGCCAGTTGCCTACTACGTCATCCACGCGGATGAGTGGCGCTATGCAGACACGCTGGAGTCCGTGACGGCGCGAACTCGCGCTCTGTATCTCGACTCGGCATTCAACGCCACCGACGTGCTCGCTTCAGGCTCATTGGGCCCATCGTTGCCGGCAGGTAAGCCGGATCACTACGTTTACGATCCCCGCGACATCAGCGACGCCGCACTCGAATCCACCATTGACCCGGATTCTTTTACGGATCAGCGGATGATTTTCGCGCGCCGGGGAAAGCAGCTCGTGTATCACTCGGCGCCTTTCGAGGCCGACACCGAGGTCACCGGATTCTTCAAATTCTCCGCGTGGCTCGCCATCGACCAGGCCGACACCGACTTCGCCGTGTGGATTTATGAGATCCGTCAGGACGGCAGCAGCATTTTGTTGAGCGGCGACCAGGTGCGTGCGCGTTATCGTGAGAATGCACGTGCCGCAAAGCTCATCACGACGAGGGCACCGTTGCGCTACGACTTCGACAACTTCACGTTCATCTCGCAATTAGTGAAGAAGGGAAGCCGCCTACGCTTGGTAGTGGGTCCGATCAACTCGATCTACCAGGAGAAGAACTACAACTCGGGCGGTGTGGTAGCAGAAGAGGCGATGAAGGATGCGCGGCCGGTCACCGTCACGCTGTATCACGACCGCTCACACCGCAGCACATTGTGGGTGCCGATGGGGCAGCCGGAGGCGCAGTAGAGCGCCGGTTTAATACAGAGTAGCCGGTCATGGCGTGCCGACCCCGTAAGGAGAAAAGCCACCTCACCGGAAATCGAGCCGTGGGCTTGTGGAGGTAACAACATGAGCTAAGCGTAGGCAGAGCGACGGGCGCAACCCGTCCGCCGAGGCGTTTGTGGATGGGTGCAAACGCTGAGTCATCAGTGGATGCTCAGCTCGACCCGGCGGTTCTTGGCACGACCTTCCTCAGTCTCGTTCGAGGCCACCGGGACCTGCGGGCCCAGGCCTTTCGCGGTGATTCGACCCGGTTGAATTCCATAGGTTTGTTTGAGATCCGCGGCGACGGCCGCAGCGCGCGCCTGCGATAGATGCATGTTGAAGTCAAGTCCACCAACATTGTCGGAATGACCCGTGAGAACGATATTTTTAGTCGGATTCTCCTCCAGGTATTTTGCGACTGCATCGAGAGTCGGTCGCGACTCCGGCTTGATAGTCGCCTTGTTGAAGTCGAATAGAATGCCGTAGAGGGCGATATGGCCTTCCGTGGACAGAGCCGTCGAAATCTGCTCCGGGGAGACCGTTACCATGCGATTGGTAAGCTCGCCAACCTGCACGGCATCGAGCCGAACCATGACTTGGCCCTTCTCTGGATGGAAGCCAGAGTCGTATCCGTCGTCGTATTCAATAACGTAGAGCGCGATGTAGGTCTTGGCGCTCCCGTTCTCTTTCACCGCCGCGGCATAGCGAGCTTCGTCGGAACTATAGCCCCAGATCTGCGTACCGGGCCCCATATTCTCGAAGAACCGACCCAGAGAGGGGCCGATGTCTGCCTGCTTGGCTTCGAACAGGATAGAATACCCCTTCGCGGTGAGATCCGCCTTATAGTTGCGGAATACTTCCGCTGATGAGGCTCCCTTTGGAACCGCATAGACATTCTGAGTGAGGCGTCCTTCCAGATTGACGACAGCTTCAAACTCCCCCTTCCTTGCCCCACTGTCGTAGCTGATGCTCTTGCCGGTCGGGAGCGTATATTCCGCAAAGTCGCGGTGCTCGCAGAGAACGATCGACGATGTTTCGATTCGCTTCAACCCTCCGACGTCTGCACAATTTGAGGCATCCGCCGCATAGGCTGGCACCGCGATCCATGCCGAGAGCGCCAGGAGGCAGGCTGGTAGTGGGGCACCCGTCGTGTTCTGAAGACGCTTCATCGTGTTTCCTATCTAGTTCCACCAGATGTAGAGAGCTGCCGCGGGTTGAATTGGCCTCGAGTACTGGGTTCTATTGCACGGTTTCGTAAGGCTGTCGCGCCGGCGATCAACCAGAAACGCGGCAGGCCGTCGTCACCCTCGGCATTCAACCGCACAGTACAATCACGATTTTCTAGCGCCTAACCGGACAGCCCAATCGTCTTTTTTGGAGTCTCGATGCGGCATCGCGAGGCTCGATGTCCGGTTCTTGTCCGCGTCGTCGTTATTTACGGCCGTGACCATGGACGAATGGACGAGACGTAATGCTGGCCACGATGTTTGAAACTAGCAGGTCTGGCGGGCTGGCCGACTCCTGCGCTGGTGCTCGGCGGCGGCAAGACCTTCGGCCCTGCTTCCATGACAAACGGCACCCTTCGACATTGGAGGTCCCGCTGGAATGAACACTGTAGACCGTGGTCGCATCGGCCCCGAAGAGATATCGACATTCTCGCGAGTGGACGCTGCCGGCAACCCGGACTCTCTCGTCCAGTTTCTGGACGAGACGGCAGCCATGCACTTCAGCCGGATAAACCGGAGGTCGCTCGAGCTGATGGCTCTGCGGGAGGGTGCTTCGGCTCTCGACATTGGTTGCGGCACCGGAGATGACGTGCGCGCCATGCGGAAGATGGTGGGCGCCCAGGGGGCTGCAACGGGCGTGGATTTGAGCGAACGCATGCTCGATGAGGCGCTAGTTCGCGATCAGGCCAGCCTTCTGCGATCGCGCTTTCTGGTCGCCGATGCGCAGCAGCTTCCGTTTCCAGATGGATCTTTCGACGCGTGCCGTGCTTCGCGCCTGTTGTTGCACGTGACGAATGCGGAGTTGGCTTTGGAGGAAGCTATCAGAGTGATACGGCCCGGGGGTCGGCTGGTACTGATTGAGCCTGATTTCGGCACGATGGCGCTCGCGCACCCAGATCACGGGATGACGCGGACGGTGTTGAACGCCTTTTGCGATTCCTTTGTCAACGGAACAGTGGGCCGGTGGCTGACTCTCTGGCTGAAGGCTCGCGGCATGGATGACCTGCTCGCGACTCATCGAGCCCCGGCTGATCTCATCCCGCCAACACAGCGCGAGCATGTACTCGCACAACTCGTCATAGACGAACCTGACTGTGTGGTTGACCTCGCTGATGACGAAGCTGTTGCGCAGCCGCACATAGATCGAATTTGCTCGTTCGAAATCGTGCGGCTGTGCATCCAGTGCGGCACGCGGAATGGACATTTCCTTGCGTTTCCAAACCAGGCGCGCAAATTTCAGGAGCCACTCATTGATGGCGGCACCGTCGATGAGACCCAACTGTTGAGCCATTTCGCGGGACACAATATCGAGGAAGCTCTGGAATATGCTGAGATTCAGGACCGAGTCGACGTAATCGAGCTCTTTGTGTCGATAGACCTCGCAGAATATTCGCAGCAGGAGCGGATGCCTGAGGGCACTCTGCGCGCGCGGCGACATTTCGGCGCGGATACCATATGCGGTCAAGTACGCGGTCAGAGCACTATGCCGCTCGACTTCATTGAAATCCTGCAGCTCTACCGGCCGCTCGGTACTCAGATACGGGCGCAAGGTGCGTCGGAACATTTCCCACAGTATGTCGCGGCACGTGACGATCACCCTGACACGTTTGTTCGCGACACTGGCGAGAAATTCAGCCAATCGCTGACTCAAAGCCGCCGGCTGCGTTGATTCGTTGATGCCGTCAATTAGCACGTAGAGCCAACTTCCGGTGGACTCGAGTCCAATGGACGCGCGGTTGAGCCAGTCGGGAAAGGCGCCCGTCAATTGGCGATCGAGAATCTGTTGGATGTGTTTCTCAACGGCAAACGGCGTCGTGTCGATCGATTGCCCGGCGATGAGAAAGACGGGATACTTTTGAGCCAGGTCGGCGGCCAGGTGACACAGGATGTTGATCTTTCCGCGGCCTGCCTGATCCACGATGGCGAGACAGCGGCGTGAGTAGTCGCCCAGCATGAGGCGCAACCGCTGCAACACATCGGACGCAAGCAGGATTCCATCCCGAGGATCAGAACTCTTGGGTGCTGATGGCAGCAACTCCAGGATGTTCACCAGGAGGAAGCGCGACGGTTTGTGACTTGAGGTGCGGAAGCTTCGCCAGGTATCTTCGAGTATGAAAATTGCGCGTTTGACCTGGTCTTCCTCCACACCCGGCAGGCCGTGCAGTGTCCTGCCGATCGAGGTGAGGCAACTCCTGAGCGTCACTGGATCTCGGGTTTGAAAGAAATCGTCAACGCGCCGTAGTATCTCCAGGGACTGCGGTAACTTGAATCTCGATTCAAGCTGGGAGACCGCTTCCGCCGCAACGTCGAGGCTGTTGGCGCGGACAATCTCGTCCGCCAGCCGTTTGAAGTCGGCGTCGGTTATCTGCAGCGCACTGTTTGCGTGTCGGATCTTGTCCAGGTCGTCAAATATCGAGCCGAGCTGCTCCCTGTAGTATTCTGGGAAGGTTATGAAGCGCTCTGCTTCAGACTCCGCGGCGCGCCTGATGTAGAGCTGCGGGACATACTTCTTGTATGCGACAGCGTCGATCTGCTCAGGCAGCGCTGCTTCGCCGAAAACCCGCAGGGCATCCGTGGGAATGGCCTGCGGTGCGAATTTCGCTTTGTAGAAGAGAGGACCCCGAAGCAATTTTAGGAAATCGATGGCGAACTGAACCCGCAGCTCATTCGTGTCCGCAAACGTGAAGACAACATGATCCCGCTTGAGCGCGGCCCTGAAGGCGCGCTGGTGCTCGTTGCCGGGCTCGCCGGCCGTCTGTCTGAAATAGATGAGACACGGCAGCTGCGCGTCCCGGGCCGTCTGATACTCAATCTGAGTGACCGCGCCAAAACGGTCCCCAATCAGACCGATGTACAGATCGCTGGCGCGGACGCGGTCGATACAGTAGTCAGGCGGGTTCTCCGGGGTGCTACCGAAGTACTCCATCCCAATGAACAACTCTTCGAGTCGTGCAATGGTATTGCCTATCGCCTAGCCGCTCTTCCCGGAGGTCGTCGTAAGTGGAGCTGACGAACAGTTTCATGCCGGTCTGGGATCGGGCCTGAGTTGCGTGGACGATACTCCTCCAAATACTGCTTGGCCCAGGATGCTGGACCCATTTCAGAGCCGACCCATCAGGTGGCTACTGGCAAATCCGGGGACGGCAGGGGCCTGTCGTCGTTTTCTGTCCCTTTGGAAAAGGGCGTTGCAGCTACCTTCCCTGACGTCGCATCAGTTATTCGATGCGAATGCTCGGCGATGTGTTCGAGCACGTGGCGCGGATACGCGTCCGGCTCGAATCTGTTGAAGCAGCGTTTGCAAGTCGCGCGTGGTCATGTAACGAATCAGCGACCAGTGAGTACTCGTAGACCCTCCTCAACTTTTTTGAGAAGAGCAGGGGGTACCGTGCAATAGCGAAACATGAATCGGGCGTTTGAGATCGCCCGGACCTGATCAATGAGCAGATCCGTGTCGTGCTTCAAATCCGCTGTCTTTTGAATACGTACGCGCAGCGGAAAATTGTCACCCGGAGGTAGAGCATCTATTTGACTGGTGCCCGGAACGACAATGGTCGTTGGATGGCCCGCATTGTTGAGTGCGTCGGTTTGAATGACGAGCGCCGGTCGTTCTTTCTTTCCCGGCTCTTGTCGGTGGGTTTGGGGTTCAAAGTCCACAGCCCAGACCTCACCTCGCCGGACGGCCTGAGTCATTTGAGGCCGTCCGAGGAGGAGCCTTCCATGGAGTGCGCAGCGGCAGCACTGTGGGCGGCAAGTCGACGCGAAAGCTCTGCAATGCGCTCATGCATTACACGCTCCTCGAATTCCTCCATTGCGCGGCGCGCGTACTCGGACTTGCTCACGCCCAAGCGCTTGGCGGTAGCCTCGATGCTGGCTGCCAAGGACTTGGGGATACGAAGGGAAAAGGAGATGAGATCTTCCATGGTGGTTGCCAAGCGTAAATGTAATACGAATTGTATTACAAAAAAGATGGCTGTCAAGTAACACAAAAATAGAGCTGTTTTCCCCTTTGCTGGCTACTGGCAAATCCACTGGCATATCTGGGGACTGAAGGGTCGGAGGAGCGTTGCAGTTTGCACAACGTCGATCGCGCGGCCAGTGCGCTCAGGCGGTCACGGCCTTGGCCGCGGAAATGACTACCTTGACGGACTCGGTCAGTAGTTCGGGTCCGAAATTACGGGCTCGCTCAACGAACAGACTCGTCACCTCGAAGCCCCGTGGCACGAGCAGGGTGCCCAGGTGGGTCGGGATGTCCTGCATGATCACCATGCCGGGTTGAACCGCTTTCAAGGCGATCACCCGCGCTTCGTTCTTTCCTGAGCCGGCTCCGAGGTGCTTACCGAACTGCTCGATCAGATCTTCAGTGAATCGGGGTGCACGGCGGCGCAGGGTCTGAACCGCCACATCGACAGAGTGCCCCTGGGTTATGAGCGCATCGTATTCCAGCACGAGGTCGAGGATTCGCACCCCCGTGCCGATGGTCCCATCGCCGAGGCGTGCGATCTGCTCGTCGGTCCACTTGAGCGCGGCCAGAATCTGGATCACGGGGTCCAATCGCGGGATGTTTTCCAACAGCGCCATGGCCACATCCGGTATGCCGCTCGCCAGAGTCTTCTCCGCGGCCGTGAGCGGCTCACCGCAGTAGATTTTCTCAACGAGCTGTGTCGGCAATGCCAGGTAGCCGATCTGCGAGAGCATCGCGGCCGCCTCCAGCTGCCAGAAATCCCGGCACTTCAGGGTGTCCGCGAACTCCATGGCCAGACGCTTGACGCGACTCGCACGGCCGAATGCGGCCGGATTCGCGATCGCGAGAACATCAATGAGCGCTTTGATACAGCCGATCAGGGTCTCCTTGAGGATCGAGCGCTCCGCGTGGACCAATCGGTTCTGGATGACTCCGGCCTCAACGGCCGCCTTGAGTTGATCGGGCGGACACGGTTTCGTCAGGAATCTGAAGATGCGCGCGTTGTTGACGGCCGCGATGGCGGCGTCACGACCCGGCTCACCCGTTAGCAGGATGCGGGTGGTGTCCGGATAGAAGGTCAATACGTGGTGCAGGAACGTGGCACCGTCCATGCCGGGCATGCGCATATCGGAGACGACCACCGATGCGTCCCCCAACTTCTTGAGGGTCTTCAGCGCCTCATCCCCGCCGAGCGCCGTATGCACCTCGTAGTCCTTGCGCAGATGCAAGACGAGTCCTTCGACGCTGCGGGCTTCATCGTCCACGCATAGTACCCGGGGGCGATCCTGCAGGCTCATGTTGCAATCTCCGGTGTGTCGCTGATCTGGGGGATCCGTCGCGTGGCCTCGGTCCAATCGAACGCCGCTTTGACGGCGATGAGGTAGCTTTCGTCAATCTTCGGATCAGGCGGAACTCGGGTTCCGAATGGCGACGCGCCGTCCGTTTGCGCGAGGGAATGGCCGATGACGATGGCCGCCAGGACGTCGAAGCTCGAGTGTTCGACGCGCGCGGGTTGATGGTGATGCGCCACGGCTCCACGACGGAGTAGGGCAGTCCCCAGATCCCCAGCAGATACGCGCCAATCTCGGCGTGTGATGCGCCAATGATCCGTGTCTCCGCCGCGTGCAGAGCAATATCGGTCGAGACGGCAAGCTCGACTGCGTTACTCAAGTCGTCCGGGCATTCCTGAGCCAGGATCCAGTAGCCGATGTCATGCAGCAGGCCGGCCAGCATGGCTTCATCGGCCAAGGGAGTCTTTGCGGTGAGCGCGCCGGCGGCCGCCGCAACCGTGTGGGCGTGCTGCTGCAACCTGTTCAGGTCGAGCCCGGCGCAGGAACCTCTCGGCCATTGCGAAAATATCTCGACCGACATGGCGAGGTTGCGGATCGCCTGGAAGCCCAGATAACTCACCGCCTGCTCGATGTTGGAAAGTTTCCGGGGCAGCCGGAAAAACGCTGAGTTGACGATCTGTAGTACGCGCGCGGCCAGTTACTGCTGAAGATCCTGGTGTTCAGTCAGTCGCCCTCCGACGAGGCAGCAGTTGATATTCGAGCGGAGCTCGAGCACTTGGGCGCGGCCAAGGGGCATCTGCAGCAGATCTCCACGATGAATTGGACATTTTTGCCTCCCATGTTCGTGCCGTGTTGACAGAGCAGCCCGCGGTTAACGGGCTGCTGCGGGAGATCGCCGCGGTACCGACGGCCGACGGCATCGATGCACTCGACAACCTGCTGAGCGGCGAACAACGCGAAACGGAGCTTCTAGCCCAGCAGTATCGCAGGTATCTGCTGATCTTTGCGGCTGCACTGGTTGCATTGCTACCCAGCACACCTATTCCGGCGCATCGAGTGTCCTCGAGTCAGTGCGCGTCGAGGATCTCCTGGAGGACGCTCTGCGCATGAATGCCGCTTCCGTTGCACGGCATCGAATAGAAGTGATCAAGGACTTTGCGGCGGGGCCCATGCTGCGATTGGATAAGCACCTGCTGTTGCAGATCCTGGTGAACCTGCAGCCGCCCGGTCGATTTTCTGTGGAATGCGGGTGCGGGGGGCCAGATGGCTGATACTGCAACGCACCAGTTCGCCGTCGTCATTCGGGTTGACCGCAGACGGTGTATATTTGTTTGTTGTTGGTGCCATCACAACACCCGAGCTCGTTATTGATTGCAGCGGTTTGTGCGGATCTGGGTTCAACGCTAAAAAAATTCACAGTTCTCGAGAAAACCGCTGCGGGGGAGGGGGAATCGGGTCACATACCAAGGGGTTCATCGTGAGCAGCGTCAGTGCAATCATTCCTTTGCATAACAAAGCGGCCACAGTTGCCCGTACCCTGAGCTCCATCCTTGCGCAGAAGCGCGAGGACCTGGAGGTGGTGGTTGTCGACGATGGCTCTACAGACAACAGCGTTGAAGAGGTTCTGAAGATTGCGGACAAGCGTGTTCGCCTGGTGCGGCAAGAGAACGCCGGACCCGGCGCGGCGCGTAACGCCGGCGCGAGCCAGGCCGAATCCCCCTTGCTTGCATTTCTGGACGCAGATGACGAATGGGCGGATCAGTTTTTGGAGCGCGCGCTATCTGCACTGAGCGCGCATCCCGAGTGTGATGCGTTCGTCGCGGCGTATGACACAGGCTCATATCAGAAACTACAACGCAACATACTCTTCGATATGGGAATGCCTGAGGGACCGTGGAGGTTGGATCCCTCGACACCCGCCAAGCAGATCAAAAAGTACGTCGACGCGTGCCATTCGAGCTGTGTCGTCATACGTCGAGAGGTGTTCAACACCCTCGGCGGTTTCTTCGGCCTCGACCACTGCAAATATGCGGAAGACAGCTACCTGTGGTTGCAATTGGTGCTGAGCAGGTCCATTTACTGGTGTCCCCGGCTACTGGTCAAATTCCACGTCGAGGATTCGGCACTGGGCGTCAAATTGACCGGGCGGCACCCGATCCGTCCGGCGCTCACCCACCCGGAAAGATTGCGAACCAACTGCGCGGGTGCGGCGTCGACCCCTCTCGAGCACCTGCTCGCTCATTATCGTTTGCTGGAGGCGGACAGATTGGCCAGTGAGGGGGCTCTGCGCGAGATCATTCGGCTGCGGCGCCTCTACCCTTCAGGAGAGGCAGGGAGCCACGGGTTCTGGTGGGAGCGGCGGTTGGAGATACGGGCGCTGCTGGCAAAGATTAAGAACCGGGTGCGCGCTGTGGTCCATTAGGCTCGAGCCCCTCGCCGCGGGGGCCAGTTAGCCTTCGGCGAGCTCGCGATGCGACGAGGTTCGCGGTTGCGCGTTGCCGCGCATGTAAACATGGACGCACAGGCGTGTACGCGTGGCCGACGGCCGCTGTCAGCGTTGCAGCTCGCCGCCGACTTTTTCTGAGGACGATACGGATGCTGACCGACTGGCGGCGCAGGCTCGCAAATTCCCCGCCGCACATACGCCTGATCATCCTGCTCGTGTTGATCGCCATTGGCGCGACTCATTGCAATTCCATGTCATGGAATGACGATAGTCGCATGGCGACGATCCAGTCGTTGGTTGAATCCAGATCCTTTGTCATCGATAGGACCGACTTCGTCGGGACTGGCGACAAGGCTTTCATCGACGGCCACTTCTACAGCGAAAAACCGCCAATGCCGTCGGTCCTCGGGGCCGCCGTCTATTTTCCGCTGTACGAGCTGGGCCTTCCCCTGCATCGCGGCACGAGCATTGCCTATTATCTGATCACCCTGCTCACAGTCGGATCGTTTTGGATAGCAGGAGTGCTGGCCTTCTTTTACTCCTTGCGATTTACCGATCTGGAGCCGGAGCGGCGTCTGCTGGCCAGTCTGGTCCTCGCGTTGGGCTCGCTTTATTTCAGCTGGTCGACCACTTTCAACAATCATGAGTTGGCCGCGGCATTTCTCGCCATTGGATTTTGCTTCCTGCTGCGGGCACGCCATGCAGTGGGCTCCAGCCGGAACAACCTGGCGGTCGCCGGCCTGTTTGCGTCGCTGGCCGGCACCGCGGATATGCCTACCGGTGTGTACTATGGTGTGTTTCTTTTGTATGTGCTGCGCGATCCCCTGCTGCGCAAGCAGATCATTTTCTATGTGGCACCGCTTTTATTGACCCTGTTGCCGGCGCTCGCAATCAACTACTCCATCCATCACAGCATCCTGCCGATCCAGATCGTTCGCTCGTACTTTGAATACCCCGACTCACCCTGGCTGGGCTCCGAACATCTGTCCGGGATGAATTCGAATGGCGTGCAGTTTCTACTGCCGTATGCGTTTCAAACCCTGATCGGCCCTAAAGGGTTTCTGATCTATAACCCGTTCCTTGCAATTGCCCTTGGGGGTCTGACGCGCGAGATTTGGCGAAGGGGCCGGTTCTTCTACGAAGGAGTCGCCGTTGCCGCAGGCAGCACGTGCCTGGCGCTGTACTACTGGCTCATGACGAACAACTATGCGGGATGGTCCTACAGCATCCGCTGGTTCGTCCCGATGTTGCCGCTGCTGCTGTTCTTCCTGTTCCCGTATTTCGAGACTTTCAACAGCAGACGCCGCGCCTGGTACAACGTTCTGCTGGGCGTTTCGGCCGTCATCGCCTGTGTCGGAGCGCTCAATCCCTGGAGCGCGTTGGTTTACAATGACATTCCGTTTGTCGCGAACATCGAGCAATTCATCACACACCTGCGGCAGCCATTGGCCTTCCCTTAGAGTCCAAACGCAGGTCTATCCCCTGCGCATCCGTAAAAGAGCTTTAATGTCCATCTCGCCGCTGTATTGCCGCAGATGTGGCTCGCGACTTTCGACCGCAAACATGGCCATGCGGTCTGCCAGCTCATTGCCCTCGGTGCCCACGTGCGCACTGACGTGTATCAAATCCAACTGAGATTCAACACGCGTATAGACGGCGTATGCGGCCTGGATGATGGCCAGATTCTTGATTTCGCCATCAGCCTTGCGCCACCCTTTCTTCTCCCAGCCCACCGCCCACTTCGACACGCAATTGATCGCGTACGTTGAATCACAAAGTATCTGTACATCCTCGCCCGCATCAACGGCCTTTTCGGCAATCAGCAGCGCCTGGTGCAAGGCGTTGAGCTCTGCGGTGTTGTTCGTGCCGTTCGGGTTGTAGAGCCCGTACCACAGTTGCGCGAGCTTGCCGTCGCGATAAACGACGACTCCTGAGCCGGCATTGCCTGGATTCGGCTCGCAGGCTCCGTCGCAGTAAATCTGCAGGCCCGTGTCAGCCGCATGGACTTTGGCGGCCGCGCGCTTACTTTCCTTTTCACCCGTGGGGCGTCCGCTGACACGTGCGGGGCCGCCAGACCGGAACGCTTGATCCGCCTCCGCCTGGGTGGCAAAGGCTTTGAATTTCGCGCCGGGAAACTTATCGACGTATTGATGGGCTGTCGGCCAGTCCGTAAACACGCCGGTTTTTCGTCCGGCCCACACTACATAGAATTTCTTGGCCAACTCGACGTCTCAGCGCCGTGACCGGCGGGTGGGCTTTTTAGCATTTTCCGTGGGTGCCGCGTTGGTCAATGGTCCGATCTGCTCGACGATCGTATCGAGAGTGGGTGGTTCGCCGCGGACGTGACTATCAATAGCGGTACGCATCGCGGCGAGGTGCTCGGGCGTAGTCCCACAGCAGCCGCCCACGATTCGCGCGCCGGCATCTACCGCCAGGGTGGCGTAATTGGCCATTAACTCGGGAGTGCCGGAATAAACAGCCTCAGTGCCCTCGAAGTGAGGTACACCGCAATTTCCCTTGGTGACGATCGCATAAGGAGCGTCTTTCATGTGAAGCAGCGTGACGAGGATGTCGGACGCACCGACGCCACAATTCGCGCCAATAGCCAGCGGCGCAACCGGGTGTGAGGTAAAAGTGTCAGCAAGCGACTGGGGCAGCACACCCATCATCGTGCGACCTGCAGTGTCAAACGAATACGTTGCTACGTAAGGCAGTCCCACAGCGCTTGCGGCCTCAGCCGCGGCGCTCACTTCTTCGGGTGAGGACATCGTTTCCATCCACGCGACGTCAGCACCGCCGTCAAGCAACCCGCGCATTTGCGTAGTGAACGACGCAACCGCGATTTCGTGTGTCAGTGAACCCATCGGTTCGAATAATTCTCCGGTGGGTCCGACAGAACCAGCGACGACGATCGGTCGATCTGCCGCGTCGGCGACTTTGCGTGCGAGCTCGGCTGCGCGTTTGGCGAGATCGTAGGTGCGATCTTGGACGTTGTGCAACTTCAGGCGTTGCGGATTGCAGCCGAACGTGTTTGTCAGAATGATGTCGGCACCGGCATCGACAAATTGCTGGTGCAGCCTCGTGACCTCATCGGGTCGATCGGTCGTCCAGAACTCCGGAGGCTCGCCCGAGGTGAGACCTGCCCTGAAATAATTAGTGCCCGTGGCGCCGTCAGCGAGTAGTACGCGATTGCTAGCGAGAAGCGAAGATAGTGAAGTACGCATGGCGGTGATGATATCCGGTGCCACCGGTGATTCCCAGAACGGCGCATGCCCGAGGCCGGCCAGACGATGGCAGACCCCTTCAAGGTCCGTTAATTCCAGGGGGATCTGGCACGTATTGTTGTGTCGGTGACCCAGGAAACGGGTTGGTCGTCGGCATTGCTGGATGCGGGCGCCGGATGACGCCCATTGCAACCAGGTTATCGAAACTGTCGTAGCGAATGCGGATGATTTCATTCGGTTCAGGCTGCAGCCGTGAGAACTCGGCGTGGCTGACGTATGAGAACTGGCGCTCGCCATGGCCGGTGCCGAGCTTTGGTGCGCGTGCTTGCATTGGTGGGGCGTATGAGCGCATAGGTGATTGCAGTGCGCCGGAAGGGGCGGGGGCAGGCGAAGTTGCACCCTCGGCAGCCGGCGTCCGTGATCGCGCTGGCGCTGGAGACGACGCGGCTGCCGATGGCAACCCCGGCGTTCCTTCCGGTGTTGCCTTCGCCTCATCCAGCGATTGGTCCACAACAGGTGGTGCATACACCGGTTCCGGCTGCCGCTCACGAAACAGCGCTACGCCAATGACACCGACATTTGCAGGCCGCCCGGTTCGCTCGGCGTACGAATTGGGTGACTCTGTGAACGTAAATGCGGCCACCTCCGAATCGCTCTTTCGCCAGCCATTGATTTCGTAGCGTTGGTTTGGACCGAATACGTAACCCGTTTGATCCCAGGCCGCGGTTGCGCCGGAGACCACATTGATGCCGTCGACGGAAGTGACCGCCAAAAGGCGTTCGCTCAGGCGATTCCGAATGGCTATTGAGTAGGCGGCGCCGGGTGTCCCCGCCACCCAGTATTCCCCGCGGTAGAAATGTGGGACCAGCTCGGCGCCGCTGCTGCGGTCGACGATGACCACTTGTCCGAGCCCACCCACGGCAACCTCGCCTGCCGTGGCCCGATGCGCTAGGACCGCATTACAGCTCGCCGCCAGCGCGACCATTGTCGCGGAATGGATTATTCGTCTCATATTGACTCCAGTGCAGTGAGGCGCTGAAGGTGAAACGAGGCGGATACTCGAAAGGGGTTAACCGGCGTGAAAACCGCTGCGCTCGCCGCAAGTGAGCCGGTCGGGGCCGCCGCCGCCCTCGCGGTCAATCGCCGAAAGTGGCTGCAGTGATCGCGGCTGAGCCTTCGTCAAGCAAGTCAGTCGCCGACCGCCCCAACCTGACCGCGTACTTACCCGCGGCAACACGCCACTTGTGGTGAGCCTCATCGTAGTGACCCAGAAGCCGTCGGTCTGCCGTAACCGTGACTGACTTACGCTCGCCCGGCTGGAGCGTCATGCGCGAGAAGCCAACGAGCCTCAGGTCAGGCGTGCCGACTGCTGATGTCAGATAGACCTGCGGAATGTCAGTACCGGCTCGAGAGCCGGTGTTCAACACGTCGAACGTGACCGTCAATGTTTTCCCACCCGTCACCTTCAGATTTTCATACTTGAAAGTCGTGTACGACAATCCGTACCCAAACGAAAACAGAGGCGTAATGCCGTGCCGTGCATACCAGCGGTACCCAACATCGGCGCCCTCGGTGTAGTCGACCGCCACGTCCGCGTGGCTTTCGGCACCCAGGTTGGGAAGTGTTGGTCGCATCGACTGCGCTTCGTTTTGCGGGAAGGTTATCGGCAGGCGTCCCGAGGGGTTGCTTGCGCCAAACAAAAGTTGGGCGATTGCAGTTCCACCGTCCTGCCCGGGATACCAGGCCGCGACGACGGCCGCGACCTTGTCGAGCCAGGGCATCGCAACCGGGTTGCCGGTCTCGAGAACCACAATGGTGTGAGGATTGGCAGCCGCCACCGCGTCCACGAGTTGATCCTGTCCATTGGGCAGCTGCAGATTGGGGACATCGTATCCCTCCATTTCGTGGCGGGTAACGAAGACGATCGCGATGTCGGATTTCGCGGCCAGGGCGGCGGCGTCTGCGGGGAAGGAGCCCGAATCGTAGCGCACCTGGGTGTTTGGGGACGCCTCATGGATCGCCCCGGCGGGCGGTGAGGGAAAGAACACTTCGTTACGGATTGCCGACATTCCGCCCACACCGCCGATCGGAATTTTGACAACCGGTCCGTTGGACGGTGTAACTTGCGCTGATCCACCGCCGGAAAGCACTCCAAAACCCGCTTGTCCCCCGATGACGGCAATGCGGGTCAGATTGGTGGGTAGCGGCAGCACGTTTTGCGCGTTCTTCAGCAACACGATGCCGTTCTGGGCGACTTCCAGTGCTTTGAGCGCGTGCGCTTTGTAGTTGATCGGACCGCGATCGGGTGGGAAGTCAACGACGCCGACGGCAAACATGGATCTCAAGATCCGGCGGGCCATGTCATCGATGCGTGCGACGGGCACCTGCCCTCGTTGTACGGCATTGGTGAGCGGATCTGCGAAGTACACGAGCTTGTCGTGCTGCTGACCCGACTCCTGATCCAGACCGCGGAGCACGTCAGTCTCGCTGTGAACGGCACCCCAGTCGGACATCACCCAACCTGGATACCGCCAGTTCTGCTTCAGGACTTCATTCAACAGCCAGGTGTTTCCGCAGGAATACTCGCCGTTGATCTTGTTGTACGCGCACATGATCGACCCCGGCTGGCTGCGCTCAATGGCAATCTGAAAAGCCAGCAGATCGGACTCGCGCAAGGCAGCCCGGTCGATCTTCGCGTCCAGTGTCGTCCGGTTCGTCTCGTGAGCATTCAACGCAAAGTGTTTGAGTGTGGAGATGACGTGTTGATCCTGGGTTCCTCGCACGGCTTCGGCGGCCAACTCGCCCGCCAGCAACGGGTCTTCACCCAGGTATTCGAAGTTGCGACCATTGCGGGGATCGCGGGTCAGATCCATACCGCCGCCGAGCAGAACATTGAAGCCCTTCGCGTGCGCCTCCGCGCCGACGATCGCGCCGGATTGATAGGCAAAGTCGGTGCTGAACGTGGCAGCCAACGCCAGCGCAGCGGGCAGGGCGGTAGCAACGTCACCCGGCCGTACACCGCGCGGGTTTGTGACACCCAGGCTGGCATCAGTTTCAGTCAGTGCCGGGATTCCCAGACGTGGAATGCCCGGGATGTAGCCTGCAGATGGAACGGCATCGACGGGCAGCGGGCTGCCGTCAGACCTGGAAGTCGAGGGACCATGTAGCAGCGTCAGCTTTTCGGTCAACGTCATTGCCGCGACGGCCAGCTTGGCTCGCTCGTCTGGAGTACGCGCCTTGTCGAGCCACGGGCGTGCAGCTTCGGCGTGCAGCACCGCTGGTATGCAAAGCAGACCGGCTAACACGCGCCATCGCAACGCGGTTCCAGATGATCGACACGTGGTCAATCCGTGCATGTATATCTACTCCCTGACTAACGCTATCGCCGATTCCCGGCCGGAAATACTCGACGTGAGTCTCACGGCCACCATCCCCCGCGCCACTCCGGCACGGGCCTTGCGGGTCAGATGCTAGTATTGCCGTCATGAGGGCCGAGCTTCGGAATCGACATGGTTGAGAAAACAGGCGCCCATGATACGGCTCCCCGCGACGTGGCGCCCGGTTCGAGGCCGAGCTCCGGCGGTGCGCCGCAGGCGGGTGTACAGGATCGTGTAGACCGTCCCTCCCACGAGATCGGCGAATTGGAGCGAGTGCGAGCTCACATGGCCGCAATCGTCGACTCATCTGAAGACGGGATCATCAGCAAGACCCTCGACGGCATCGTTACCTCGTGGAATCAGGGCGCCGAGCGGCTTTTCGGTTATACGGCGCAGGAAATGATCGGGCAGCCCATAACGCGCCTGATCCCCCCTGAGTCGCAGCACGAAGAAGTCGAGATCCTCGCCAAGATCCGCCGCGGCGAACGCATCGATCGCTACGAGGCGCTCAGAATCCACAAGCAGGGCCACCCGCTCAACATATCGCTGACCATTTCTCCCGTGCGCGATGCCTCCGGCAGGATTGTTGGCGCGGCCAAGATTGCTCATGACGTGACTGCCAATCGGCAGGCTCAGGCGGCGTTCCGGGAAGAAGTGCACGCACTGGTGGAGATCCTGCATCGCGTTGGCCAGACGGTGGCCGGGCAAAATGACCTCGACCAGGTCGTCCAAACAGTGACGGATGCAGCGACTGAGTTGTGCGGCGCCAGTTTCGGAGCGTTCTTCTACAACGTAGTTAACGATAATAAAGAGTCCTACTGGCTCTACGTGTTGTCGGGTGTGCCGCGTGAGGCCTTCGCACAGTTTCCCATGCCGCGCTCCACGGCAGTGTTCGAACCAACCTTCAAAGGCGACGGCGTCGTCCGGTCCGGCAACATCAAGCTCGATCCCCGCTACGGTAAGAACGCGCCGTACACCGGAATGCCCGCGGGTCATCTGCCGGTCTGTAGTTATCTCGCTGTTCCCGTCATCTCCCGCACAGGCGAAGTCATTGGGGGGTTGTTTTTCGGACACGCGGCGGAAAATGTCTTCACAGAGCGCTCTGAGCAGCTCGCGGTAGGTATCGCGGCGCAGGCGGCCATCGCGATCGACAAGGCGCGACTGTTCAAGGGGCTGCAACGGGAATTGGAGGCTCGCAGGAAGGTCGAAGCGGCGCTGCTCGCCAGCGAGGCACAGCTCAAACAGGTCATCACGGAACGCGAGCAACTGCTGCAGTCGGAGCGGTACGCGCGCTCGGAAGCCGAGCGGCTCAGTCACATGAAGGATGAATTCCTGGCAACGCTTTCGCACGAGTTGCGAACCCCGCTCAACGCCATTCAAGGCTGGGCCACACTGCTGCGGCAACGGGAAGTCAGTCCCGAGGATCGCACCCGCGGCCTGGAGGCAATCGAGCGCAACGTGCGGGCACAAGCGCAAATCGTCAGCGATCTGCTCGACATGAGCCGCATCATCTCCGGCAAGATCCACCTGGAGGTCCAGCCGATCAGCCTGCACGAGGTGATCCACAACGCCATCGAGTCGGTGCGCGCATCCGCCGACGCCAAGAAAATCCGCATCCGCACACTGTTGGATTCCAGCGTGGGATTTGTCAGAGGTGATCCGAACCGGTTGCAGCAGATCCTGTGGAACCTGTTGTCGAATGCCCTGAAGTTCACACCGGTGGGTGGCCGCGTGCAGGTGATTCTGGAGCGAGTGAATTCTCACGTTGAGTTGGTGGTTGAAGACTCCGGTGTCGGCATCGCCGCGGAATTCCTGCCCTTTGTGTTCGAGCGCTTCCGCCAGGCCGACGGCGCCATGACCCGGCGCCACGGGGGACTGGGAATCGGTTTGTCCATCGTCAAGACACTCGTCGAGTTGCACGGCGGGTCAGTGCGTGTCAAAAGCGCGGGTGAGAATCAGGGCGCGAGTTTTGCCATCGCGCTGCCTGTTTCTCACGTAACGGACGAAGAGGCCGAGCGTAGTCAGCGACTGCCGGTGTTGGCTGATCCGCTCGAAGCCATCGAGCTGCCGCGACTCGACCGCACTACCATGTTGATTGTCGACGACGAGCCGGACGGCCGGCAGTTGATGGTCCGGATTCTCGAAGGCCGCGGAGCCCGCGTAACCGCCGTGGCCGGGGGAGTCGAGGCGCTGGAGCTGCTGAAACATCATCGATTCGACATCCTCGTCAGCGACATCGGCATGCCCGACCTGGATGGCTACGAGCTCATGCGTCGCGTGCGCCTGCTCGATTCGAGCCGCCCGGGCCCGATCCCTGCCATCGCCGTCACGGCCTATGCCCGGGCCGAGGATCGCCAGCGATCACTCCTGGCCGGCTATCAGATGCACCTGGCCAAGCCGATCGAAGCACGCGAGCTCGTCGCCGGCATCGCCAGTCTGTTGCATCTACGGCGCTAGCCCAGACGCTCGAGCCGTGTAAGCACGTCTCCCGCGTCGCTGCCACTCCCAACAACATCCCCAGCCGGCTGCAGCTGCGCCGGTAACGGCGGAGCCTCCGGCTCCTCGACAGGCTTCCAGGTCCGTTTCTCCACGAGACTGGGAGCGCGGTCGATGGCGCCGATAGGCTCGATCCCCAGCGCGCCCAGGCGCTCGAGGAGCTCTGCGAAGACTTCGTCCTTGCGTAGAGTCCAGGTCGACGCGAAACAACGCCAGAACGTCCAGCCAGCGCGCTCGAGCACTCGCTGTCGGGCCGTGTCGTGGTGCCAGCGATCGTGACCGTGGAACTCGTCGCCGTCGCACTCAACTGCGAGCCGCGTGTCTCCGCTGCCTTCGACGACCAGGTCGATGCGGTAAGCGCCCGTCTTCACCTGCGGAATCACACGATAGCCGCGTGATACCAGCTCGCTGTAAACCTCGCGCTCGAATTCGGACTCGCACCGTTCGAGGAGGCTCTCGGGTTCCTGGGTGTCCGCAGCGAGCGGTTTATCGAAGTGTGCGAGCAGGCCCGCGCGGATGTCGCGGTCCGACAAGTCGGAGGCAGTGACTGAACGCACCAGATACATCCGATCGCGGGCACGGCTGGCGGCAACGTTGAATCGCTGTTCGAACATGAGTCCCGACAAGGGCCGGCAGCTGTGCGGATCGACGACCATCGACAGGAAGATGATGTCGCGGTCGCTGCCCTGAAAATTTCGGGCGTCGCCGCATTCAAAACGGCGACGAATCAACTCGGCTGCATCGCATTCCCGACGGACCATGGCATCGACGTAGGACGCCTGTTCGGCACCGAGGAGCGACACCACGCCGATCGTACGGCCAGCGAACCGCTCGTCGGCGATCAGTGCGGCTACCTCGGCTGCGATTGCCTGCGCTTCGAGGTCATTCCGATCGCGCTTGTCCCGCTCGCCGCCCGGGACGTGGATATCCACCAGCGGTGGATCGATCCGTTCCGTGGCGTTTGGAATCCGGATCGGTTGAATCTGCCCGCCGTAGTGGGCCCGGTTCGAATACGCAATGATGGGTGGCACGCAGCGGAAGTGCTCACGGAGCATGATGTTGGCGGCCGAGTAAACGCGGACCGCCAGCTCGTACAGCGATTTCTCCGGCGTCATCTCGTCGCGATAGGGCTGCTCGGCGAGGAACCGCTGCTTCAGTTCCTGGATCCGCTGCGCGGCGATGAAGCCTGCGTCCGGAGATACCTGCTTATGGTCTCCCACAACCAGAATTTTCTTGCCGCGCAGGATGGCCGGCAATGCCCACAGGTCTGACTGACTGGCCTCATCGACAATGACGAGGTCGAAAGCCCCGATTTCGGCCGGTATGGACTCCGAGATCCGGGCGTGGCTCATGATCCAACACGGCACGGCGCCGGCGGCATCCAACATCGCTTCGCGGGCGTCCCGCCGGTAGCGGGTCGCGTTGGGCCCGGTGCCCTGGCCGATTCGGCGAATGGCCGTCGCATAACCCGACAGTGCCTGCAGCAGCTTGGGACTCGCATTACGCTTGGTCGACAGCCACGCTGCTTTGGCCACAACACTGACATACCGGCGGGCGAGCCCGGACTCAATCTCCCGACGGCGCTCCGACAACGTAATCAGCTCTTCACGCGACTCGATGCTATCCAGGTGCCTGCGCATCCGCGCCCAGTTCCAGGCATCCCGCCAGGTCGCCGGAAACACCCGGTCTTCTCCCGAGCTTCTGACGGGCACGGACACCAACCGTGTGGCTAATTTGGTCGCACCCGCTTCTGCAATTCGTGTGCGCATGTCCTGCACAATTGCGAACTCCGTCGCGAGCCCCCCGATTCGTCGCAGCTCCACGCAGATTTCCGCGTAGTGAGCGGCAACGCGCTCCGACGACAACTCCTGGTTGCCCAGCTGCGAGTCGATAAACAACCGCAATTGGCTCGACACCGGCCCCGAAGTACCTGCAAGCTTCTCCTGCATTTCGGCCAGCAGCGTCAACGCCTGGGCCAGGTCGGCCCGCGTGAGATGGCGACGGAGCTGTTCCAGGATGGAAGCCAACTGCGCGGCGTTGCCGGTGAGCTCCGCAACCGGCACTTTGTCGAACACCGCTTCCGCACTCCGCGGCAACATCACATCGTGATGAGTGGCGAGCCGATGTGCCATGCGCGCCAGATTCGCGGTCACCTCAATGTGGCGAAGCTTGGAAACCCCGCCATCCAGCTTCGGTATCGAAAGCTCCGCGGCGCAATGATTCCACCGCGTAACGAACGACAACACCTGCTCGTGCAGCTCCACAAAGCGGCGTACATGCGCCCAATCGTTTGCATGGGCGGGCGGCAGGCCCGAGATCCGGATGAGCTTGATGTGCTCCTTGGCTTCGGCAGCGCCGATGGCAATGGCGCCGAACGGCCGCCCCAACTCCGCGCCGCGAGCAATCGCCTCGCGCGTCTTCGCGGAATACAGTCCCCCTTCCGGGAAGTCCACGGGCCGCTTCAGAAAGGCCGCCCGTGCCTCGATGAGCAGGTCCAGATCACCGAATAGAGCCTTGAGTGCTGCGCGCTCAGAGGCGAACGACGGCTGGCGGCACTTGATCCGCAGTTGACTCGGCCAATCGTCCGCCGCCGCTTCGAGACTCTCCACGAGCAGCGCAGTCTCCTGGATCTGATCAAACAGCAGCCGGGCCGCTACGAGCACGTCCGAGGTCGTCGCCGATAACGGCAGCACCTGTCCATTGGCGACGGCATCCTCGATTTCCTTGATCTTGGAAAGGAGGTCATGCAGGGCTCCCACCTCCACGGGTGTCGGAAGCTCTTCAACTGCAGGAATGTGCGAGTTGGCATACACCAGGTCCGGTCCGAGCCGCCGGCGCGCGTCCCGCAGGCGTCCCGCCTCATCATCCGAAAGGGGTGGCGCATGTTCGGGATCGAGTGTGACCTCGTCGTCAAACCAGGAATGCCAGGTCGCTCCTGATACAACCAGCTGAGCCAGCTTTTGCGCGCGCATGAGCACGCCATCCACATTGATGTCCGCCAGTTGCGCGGCGGCGATCTCATCAACGCGCTTGTCCAGGTCAATCAGCTCGCTGTGCGCCCGATCGATGGCACTCGTCGTTGTGAGAATCTCACGCTTCGTGATCTCCGGGTTGAGCTGGGAGACCTGGTGTTGAATGGCTTCGATGGCAGTCTGGAACTGCCGGACGCCTTCGCGGTCACTGGCCAGCAGCGCTACGGTGAGCGGGCGTACTTCCTCCGGGATCTTGTCTCTCAACACCTCCAGTGCACGTTCGCCACGTGACGTGACGAGCACGCGGCGGCCTTTAGCCAGGTAGTGGCAGACGATGTTGGCGATGGTATGAGTCTTGCCGGTGCCGGGCGGACCCTGAACGGTCACACCAGGTGCCCGCTCCAGGTACTGAACGATCGTCACCTGTTCATCGTTGTAGGGCAGGGGAAAATACAGCTCCTCCTGCACCTTGCCACTGTCTGGAACGCCGCGACTCGAGAGTCCGCGAAACCGGACGGGCTCGTACTCGACCGGCTGATCGGAAGAAGGTGTCACCAGGGCGAGTGGACCCGCCGGCAACTCGCAGCCGCTGTTCAGGGCGTCCTGGAGCCGCTCGAGATCGGCAAACAGGTAATTGTTGGAACGCGGGCGCGAGAGCAGAACCCAGGAGTCGGTGACGACCAGATGCTCGCCCGCCGGGGGAACCGGCTCGTTCTCTTCGGTGGTCTCGCGGTAGGTTCCGAAGCTGTCGAGGTTGGACGCCGCCAGTTTCAGCACGTCTGTATAGCTGGCAGGATCGAACGGAGTGACCGGGTGTTCCTTGTTTCGCACGAGGTACTCGCGCGCGGCCCGCTCGACTTCGGTTGCTCCAGGAACCGAGCACGCTACGAACGCATCGAGCTCGACACGGGTGTCGGTCGCGCGTGGCCGGATCTCGAGTGACATTGTCATCTCATCGAGCGCGATTTCCGCAGCCTGCGTGAGGATCGGATATTCGAAATCAAACCCGGCGCGCTCGAAAGTGAGCTTGCGGCTCGAGATGCCGATACCCCACACCAACTCCTGTGGCCGTGCGGTCTCCTCGGCGGCGAGTTGGTGGCGCAGTGAAAACAAATCCGCATACAGCGCGATAGTCTTTCTTCGCGGTCGCTCCTCGTTCGCCCAAGCGTTCCAGAGTACGACGTACTCGTGCAGGACTTTGCCTACCGTGGCGCGGCCTTGTTTCTCCAGCTCAGAACGGCGATCGGGGGCCTTGCCGTCAGCGGCTTTGCCGAGCCATTTGCGAAAGGCGCCATCGTCGAGAATGGGTGGATTGCCATCAGGATCGTTTTCCGCGCGAATGAACGTGCGAAACTGGTCCGGCACTGCAGGCGCGTTGGTGGGCGTGAAACGCGCGACCCGCAGCCAGATGTGGTCGCCCTCGACCTTGATGTCATATTCAACGCCGGGGAGCCCCGCGATCTCGTCGCTGCGGCGGATGAATCCCTTGGCATTGCTCAAGCAGAATTGACGCGGGTCAATCTCCTTTGCCTGTTCCTCAATGTACTCGAGCAGTCGCGTCAGCAGACGGCGCGGTTCGGTCATCTGGCACGTCCTTTCCGATCGGCTGACGCCGGGTCGGCTTTTGTGCCACTACTCGCGCTGCGATGCCAGACGTCTTCGAATTGCGACGCGAAACGAGACCTTCGGGTTAGGGTCCCGGACCGTCGGTTAAGGTTTGAGTTCCCCGAGGATCGTTGGAATCAGCTCAGATACAGTAGGGTGTATATGTACAGTATCCCGTAACGTGCTGTACGGCGCCTTTGCGGACATGGTGTCAATAAAGCAATGGACGGCTTCGTCACCGCTGGGGCCCAGGACCGCGGCACCGAGAATCTCGTTGCTGTCCGCATCTACGATGACCTTCATGAAGCCCTGCGATTCCCCTTTTTCAACAGCGCGCTTCACACGAGTCATGGGCCGTTGGCCAACGCGGATGTTGCGCTTGCTGGCGCGCGCCTGCGTTTCTGACATGCCAACACGCCCCAGGGGCGGATCGATGAACAGCCCGTAGCAGGGAATCCGGTCGCTGACGCGGCGGGAGCGGCCGTCCAGCAGGTTCTGGGCCGCGATCTCAAAATCGTTGTACGCGGTATGGGTGAAAGCGCCCTTGCCGTTGCAGTCGCCCAGCGCCCAGATGCCCGGCACGTTGGTTCGGAGTTGGTCGTCGACTTCAATATAGCCGCGCGCGTCGAGCTCGATTCCCGCTTTCTCGATGCCGAGATCGTCGGTGTTGGGACGGCGGCCCACCGCGAGCAACACATGCGACCCCACGACCTCGGGCTCGCCGTTGACGCAATTGACTCCGGCCGCAATGTCCTGCCCGCGTGACTCAAAGCGAATGCACTCGGCTTGCGCCCGTATGGTGATGCCTTCCTTCGTGAAGATTCCTTCGATGGCGGTGCAGATGTCTTCGTCTTCGCGCCACAAAAGGTGTGGGCCTTTCTCGATGACCGTCACTTCGCTGCCGAAGCGGCGGAACATTTGTGCGAATTCCAGCCCGATGTAGCTACCCCCCACCACAACGAGGTGGCGCGGAACAGTCTCCAGTTCGAGGATGGAGGTGTTTGTCAGGTAGGGCACACTGTTGACGCCTGGCATGTCGGGAACGATTGCCCGTCCACCCACGTTGAGATAGATCTTTTCCGCGGCAATGACGTCATCACCCACGCGCATCTGGTGGGGTGACTCGAAACGAGCGTGGCCTTTGAAGACGGTGCAATTCTTCATCCCCCGGAGCCAGGCCTCCAGGCCGGTGCGCGAGGCACCCACAATGGTTTCCTTGCGCGCCATGACCGCACGCATGTCCGTGGCAATCGAGCCTTCGATGCGAATTCCGAATTCGGCCGCGCGCCGTGCCTGGTGGATGACTTCGGCACTGGCGACCAGCGTTTTCGTTGGCGTACAGCCCGTGTTGACACAGGTTCCGCCGAAGAGGTGGCGCTCGACCATGGCCACGGTCATGCCCGCGCTCGCGAGGCGCTCGACCATTGAAGGGCCGGCCTGGCCGGCGCCGACTACAATTGCGTCGAAGGTTTTGTTCACGGCTGAGTTTTCCCAGGAGCTGAAGGTATATGACGAAAATGACTTATGAGATTGTTCAACACGACGGTGGTTGGGCGTATCGCGCCAACGGGACCTATTCGGAACCCTTCCCTACGCATGACGCCGCCCGCAAAGCCGCGGAGCGGGCTGCTCGGGAGCAATTGTCCCCCGGCGAATCGACACCGATCTCGTATGAAGATGATAAGGGTCATTGGCACAACGAAGTCGCCAAAGGCGACGACCGCCCGGAGACCGACGTCGAGGGCTGACGCAGGGCCGCGCGTCCCCCCCGCTCCGCGGGGTCGGACAGGTGCCGTGGGGAATGCTACGATGAGAATAATTATCATTCGTATTGACGGCGATGCGCGGACTCTGCGTCATTCTGCACCGCTACATCGGTCTGGCGACCGCGCTTTTTCTGGTGCTCCTGGGGCTCAGCGGGAGTGTGCTCGCCTGGCGTGAGCCGGTGTCGGCCTGGCTGGCTCCGGAGCTGCATGAGGCCCCGGCACGCGGTCCCGTCCTGACGCCTGAGCAGCTGGCGCAGCGGGTTGCTATTGCTGATCCACACGCGGCGATCGTTTTCTTTCCCTTGAACCTGAAGGCGGGGGAGGGCGCGCCCGTGCGGGTGGGGAGTCGTGACCGCCTCGGATACGACACCCTCTGGTTGGATCCGGTCAGTGGCCATGAGCTGGGCAGGACCGACAGGGAGGCCGCCTGGCCGACCACCAGAACCTGCGTAGATTGGCTGTATCACCTGCATCGACAGCTCGCCATTCCCGGAAGATGGGGAGTGTGGATTCTCGGCATCGTCTCGCTCTTGTGGTTCTTTGACTGTTTTATCGGTGCCTATCTGACGTTCCCGCGCGGTCACCCCGTGTTCCGGCGCTGGTGGCCCGCCTGGACGGTCCGATACACACGCGTGAATTACGACCTGCATCGCGCTGGGGGTTTGTGGCCATGGCTGTTGCTGGCGGTGATGGCATTGTCCGGCGTGTACTTCAACTTGAACCAGGAGCTGTTCATGCCGGCGCTTCGGACCGTGGCGACCGTGAGTGCGGAGCCTTTCGACTCCGTGCCGCCTGCGCCTGATTCCACTCCGGCTAATGTGACGCTGTCGCAGGCAGCTACCATCGGGCTCAACGAGGCCCATTCACGAGGTTGGCCCGCAGTCCCCGAAGGGATCTATCACGATGTAGGCCGCAGGTTCTGGTTCATTTATTTCGAGAAGGCCGAGCCGCAATGGGCGACTGCGGGAAGTTACGGGGTGTTTGTCGACGACCGCAGCGGCGCGGTCACTTACGTGCGGACCCCCAAGGGAACCGCCGCAGACGTGTTTGTGAATTGGCTCAGTGCCCTTCACATGGGCGAAGTGTTTGGATTCCCCTACAAGGTCGTGCTGTGTCTGCTGGGGCTGGTGGTCGCAGGATTGTCGGCGACCGGCGTTCTCATCTGGTGGCGCAAGCTCCAGAGCCGTCACGCCATGCATCGCCGAAAACTCGCCCGTTCCGGTGTGCAGGGCCTTGCAGCACGCTCACTTGCGGCGTTGCTCTGCCTCGTCGCGGGCATCTTGCTCACGGGTGCGCTGACTGGCGCGTTCCATAACATCCTTTGACGGCATTCCCTGCCGGGCTGTGGTGCGCAAAGTCATGATGGTCCCCACCACGGTGGCGATCACTATGAGAATAACAATCAGTGCTGTAGTCATGTCGGGTTAAAGCATGAGCAAGCCGCATTCCTGATCATGCAACCCGGATGACGATCCCTTCGAATGGCTGCAGGGTCGTTGCCAGCGCCGCAGAGTCTTCCACATTGTGCTCGCCGACCGGGCGCTCCGGGTGGGTCGATGCCGCAATGGCACCGCTGGTTCGCAGATGAAATGGAAGCTCATGGCTGCCGAAGTTGAGCGCAATGACAAAGCGTTGATGTCCCAGCAGTCGTTCATACACGAAGAGATCCCCATCAACCTGCATCTCACGGTAGGCGCCCACGGTCAAGGCGGGCTCCAGCTGGTGGATAAAAATCAAGCTTCGGTACAGGGACAACAGGGAGGTGTCGTCCTGCGACTGGACCTCGACATTGGTTTGTGCGACCGCCACATCACGCATCCCCAACTCGTCGCCGTTATAGAGGATCGGTGTGCCGCGAAGTGTCAGCAGCGACATAGCCGCGAGTCGCGTGTGGTCATGGTTGCCGAGCGCCCAGGTAGGCCAACTCCCGTGCGGTAGCGCGGCTTCGGATTGCTTGATGAGCGCCGCGATGGAAGCTGCATTCCAGGGAGCGCTCAGGAGGTGAAGATTGAGCGGCAGAGGCGTCGGCGACATCCCCCGGATGACGCGCAGGCCCCGGTTGTGCGCTTCTGCTGCGAGCCGATCGAAGTCGGCCCCGGGCGAGGGATTGTTCGGCGCTATCCAGATAGCGGTCACGCCCAGCCAGGTGAAGTAGTCGAGCCGGGAAATGATGCCCGGAATGTCGCTATTGGTCTTGTAAACGATTCCTTGCTGCCACCAGGTAGCGTCATTGCTCACGTTGGGCCTCCTCAGGCTCGGTCCTTCAGTGGGACCGATTCATGCTACATGATTTCCGGAGTTGGCTCGGCAGGAGGCGTGAAGTCATGAAATTCAATCCGTACCCTGTGCTTCTCACGACAGGCGCCCTGATGCTCGCCACGGTTGTATTCGCCCAAGTGGGACCGGTCGTCTCGCTGGTGAAGGGCTCGGCTCCAAAAGCGGGTGTGGCTTCACAGGCGAATGTGTTGGTCGCAGACGACGCCTCCGATCCAGACGTAGCGCGCCATCCTGACACGCGAGTTGCGTCAGTCGACGTAGCCGCCACTGAGAACGGTGGGAGTCGAACGCTGAAAGAGTGATAGGCGGGGAGTTTGGCGCGGACGGTGGGTAGAAGCTCGTGCCACCAACACCCTGACGGCTTCGGGCGCGAGCTCGCGCCATTCGATACCAAACCCTGTTGCATCCTTTCTGACAACCTGACCTTCGACGGTTGTCATCATCCGCTTACCCTCCCGCAGCGTCGTAAACTGGACGCGAACGTCGGAAAACAAACTGACCGGCAGCGGGCTCTCTACGAATGCGCCGCTTATGCTGACGTTGCAAATCCGGCCACGCGCGGCGATCCCGTTGCGCGTTCCGAGGTGAACCGGGCTGCTGATCTCGTGCCGATTTCCCCAACGGTGTTCCATTGCGCGTCGCTACCAAGTGAATTCGAGCAGTGAGTGCGAATGTTGCTGTGCGACAGCGACAAAAGCCATGACCGGAAGGGTTCAGATACGCCTCGCTCAAAGTGGGTGTGTAAACGTGGCCGCGCGCTTCGCGTCTGAAACATTCGAGGGGTGTCAGTCAAGCAGCGATTCCCGTGTCGGCATCGTCTGACCCTCAGCCAAAATCAACTACTTAGGTACGCGCTCGGAACGTTGATTGCTCGCTTGGTGTTTCATGACCCCCACGCTCAAAAAGTCTTTGCGCTGGACCGGTATCTCGGCGGGCGGCCTGCTGCTGATACCCGTGCTGGTGTTGGCATTCATGGATTGGAATCTGCTCAAACATCCTATCGAGCGGATCGCCAGCGCAAAGTCCGGCCGCACGGTCACCATTGCCGGCGACCTGGTCGAAGGGGCTCGGCCTGCTGCTGACCACCGCCAATGACAAGGCGCAGATCCGCTGCGGTGTGGCGCAGTTCAACATCAAGGGCGGCTCGATGAGCGCCCGGAACATCACTTTCGACACCCAGAATGTGCTCATCAAGGGCAAGGGCGACATCAACCTCGGACCGGAAGAGCTGAATCTCGAGATCAAAGGCGATCCGAAGAAGGTGCGGTTTACCCGGTTGCGGGCACCCATTGAGGTCAAAGGGCACCTGATGAAGCCTTCGGTCGGTGTCGATGTTGGGAGCACCGTCAAGCAGGGAGCGATTGCGGCGGCACTGGGAACGCTCGTGACGCCGCTCGCCGCCGTGATTGCGTTTGTGGATCCGGGCCTGGCGAAGGATCAGAACTGCGCGCAGATGATTGCCGAGGCCGACAACAACGGACCCAAGGCGCCGAAGTCCGACATCGAGTCACCTAACCGTGCGTCGACCAAGTCGGAAGTGGCGGCGCGCCCACCCACTGAATCGAAACTGCGATAAGCTCACGCCAGACCGGAGGAGTGGCGCATGCGACACGCTAAACTGATCAGGGCTGCACGCTCGGTACGCATAGAGAGCGAGGCGCCTGCGGCCATTGCGCCGTCACTGCCCAGCGCGCGGCCAACGGGATTGGAGATGTCCCGCGCCGGTTTGCTCAGCATCCTGGCCCGCGAGCCGACAGTGTGTCGTTCTGTCGGCCTGGTGAGGTAAGAGCGCTCACAGATGCGCCGGCCGAGGTTGAACCAACATTGCCGGTTGAACGGATATTGACGTAGAGCCGCAAGGCTTGCGGGTGGGTGAAGACAAGGCGGCCCGCCGCGCGCGATATTTTCTATATCTGCTGGGCGGTGTGTTCGTTGCTCTCGGGTTTTCACTGGAGATGGTGCCTGTGATGGCGGCTGTCGCTCCGCCGCTAGCCGGGCGCATTTGCGCGGGAATCGGGGCCGTGATCCTGTCGGCAGGACGTTATGGGTCCGACCGCTTCGTACTGCGCTGCGAGACCGTGCTGACGGGGTGGTTCTAGCGGGCTTGGCGCCCGGATTTGTTGTGATAAGATCGCGGCCCCCAAAATCCCGTCCGGGTGCTGACCCGCCGCGGGTTCCGTTGCGGCGCATCCGCTTCACGGCGGGTGGTACAATTCGCTAGTGCGCGGCCGTAGCTCAGTTGGATAGAGTACAACGCTACGAACGTTGGGGTCGGGGGTTCGAATCCCTCCGGCCGCGCCAAATATTCAAGATTGACTCGATCCCGACGATCGGCTCGAGTCGCCTGTAGCCCTCCCGATTCGAACCCCCGACCGTTAAACAAGTGGGTTCGACAACCCGGCGCGGCTTTGCGCGACGGGCTGGACGCCGTCGCGCTTTGGCGATGGCGGTCCCGAAGGGACGAGCGGGCGTCCGCCCGCGAGCAATCCCTCCGGCCGCGCCAATTCAATCAATAGCTTAGCTCGTTCCGGGCACCCGACCGCCGGCGCGCGGGGCACTGCAGGTGCAGCGGCAATCAGGGACGCGCCAAGGTCGAAGCGCGTGCGCAGGGGCTGCTCAAGATCTACGCCCGGCGGCACGAAGCGGTACTGACTGGCGCCGCGCTCTTTTGTCCGGGGGCCGATCACCTGGGTCACCTGCTGGCGTGGGCGATCGATGCCGGGGCCGATGCGAGCACGTTGCTGGCGCGGCCCTTCTACCATCCAACGCTCGAGGAAGGTCTGAAACCTGCGCTGCGTCAGGTTTGCGAGCGGGCTCGAGTGCAGTTGCCGCCCATGCACGATTCGGGGTCACCGGCTGGCGCATAGCGGACTGACACGTCATTCGTCAGATAGGTGTCCGGCGAAGTCGCGGACGCAAATATGTCGAGTGGCGGAAATTTCGAATCTGCTGTGCCGTTCACGATTCGTTCAGGTAGTGCGATTCTCACCCGCCGCTGTTCGTAGAATGCGCGCCGATTGAATTGCTCGCGCCTCGAGCGAGCGCGAAAGCGGGAGATCGCTGCCGTGAAATATGCATTGACCACACTTGCGGCCCTGTCCTTCGGGTCACTCAGTTTTCGAATCAGCCACATGCTGGGCTGGAATCACTTCGGGGAACGATTGTTTGTTTTCTGCGGCGGCCTGATTGCGGCGGCGTTCATCTGCGCACCGTTGTGGGTGTGAGGCGGGCGGCCGCCACCGGCTGACTCAATGGTGATCCAACACCATCACACAGATGAAGACGGCGGCGGCGCCAATCGCAGTGAAAGCCAGGTAGGTGAGCACGCGCACGATGTTGTGAAACAACAGATCACCGGAGCGGCGCGGCTCGAGCATTTCTTTTGCCAATCCTATGTTGACCAGGCCTGTTTTACCCCGGGGCTAACGTAGCGGAGTCTGAATGCAATTGCAAATCATTCTCATTTGGAATGGAACGACTGAGAGCGACTTTGGAGGGGTCAACGCCATCTCCTCGTAACCGTTTCTTTCCATCATGGGAACCGTGGTTTGTAGACAAAAGGCTCATTGAGTCCGGCGCCTGGAAACGGGCACCGTGCGCCCGCCGGAACCCGGCTCAGGCGTAGGCGTTAACAGGACCATGGACGCTACCCATTCATGAACGGAGGTTGTTTCAACGTGAATGCCCCTACAGATCGTCTCGGAATCAGTCGCAAGGTCGCCTCGAAGCGGGGCCGGCTCGTGCTCTCCGCCGTGGCGGCCACGATGCTCTTGGGCTCCGTGGCGCCTGCATTCTCAGCAGTCGGCATCGACATCAACATTGCGCCGCCTGCACCGCGTGTGGTCGAAGCACCAGCGCCGCGACACGGATTCATATGGGCTCCCGGCTACTATCGATGGGATGGCCACCGGCACGTTTGGGTTGACGGCCGTTTCATCCGTGAGCGCCGCGGCTCACATTGGGTGCCGGAACACTGGGATGAGCGGCACGGCCGCTACCACTTCGAGCCTGGCCACTGGGAGCGTGGCTGACAACCGGAAGTTGTAGATGATGGCGGGGCGCTGTATCCGAAGTATCATGCCCGCCCATGGATACACCGCAAGGTACGGCGCCCCCCGAAATCACTGTTGTCACCACCGGCGGCACCATCGACAAGCTGTATTTCGACTCGCTCAGCGAATACAAAGTGGGCGAGTCGGTGGTGCGCAAACTGCTGGCCATCGGCAACGTGAAATATCCTTTCGAGATTATTGAAGCACTCCGCAAGGACAGCCTCGATCTCACGGATCAGGACCGGGACGAGTTGTATCGGCGCGTGGCGGCCCTGAAGACCTCGCGAGTTGTGATGACACACGGGACCGACACGATGGCGGTCACCGCGGCCCGTCTCGCGTCCATAACAGGGAAGACGATTGTTTTGACAGGCGCGTTGGCGCCGGCTCGATTCAGTGAGAGCGACGCGTCGTTCAATCTGGGAATGGCATTTGCCACCACCCAGGTGGCACCGCCCGGCGTTTACATTGTCATGAACGGTGAGGTGTTTCCCGCAGGCACCGTGCGGAAGGACTGGAAAGCCGGGCGGTTTGTACGGGTCGTCAGCTGACCAACGCCGCGTCGAGCGTGATTTCCGTCTTGAACAGCTTCGACACCGGGCATCCCGCCTTCGCCTTGGCGGCCAGCTCCGCGAACTTCGCCTGATCGGCGCCGGGAATTTTGGCCCGCAGCGTCAGATGCACGCTGGTGATCGCGAATCCGTCCGCAACCTGCTCCAGCGTCACTTCCGCGGTCGTATCCATTTGCGTTGCAGTGAGCTTGGCTTCGCCGAGAATCAATGACAACGCCATGGTGAAGCAGCCGGCATGCGCCGCTCCCAGCAACTCCTCGGGGTTTGTGCCGGGCTTGCCTTCAAAGCGGCTCGCAAAGCCGTACGGATATTCCTTCAGTGCACCGCTTTCAGCGGAAATCGCACCCTTGCCGTCCTTGATGCCACCACTCCACTTCGCTGAGCCGTGACGTTTGATCTTCATGGGAGGGGTCCTCGGGGGTGTGCTCGGGGGTTCGAGTTAGCAAGCTGCAAGCTGCATAGAATATAGAATATGCCGGGGCGGTGGGGACCACCAGCCCGCCCCGGCATACGAGCGCACTCTTCTAGCTACTATGGGCTATTGCGGCCTCGGCTCATTGTCCTGGTTGTCGCTCTGCGCCTTCAGCGCATCATGGCAGGCCTTCTTCGCTTCCGATTCTGACATCGTGCTGTCGCCCGCGCGTTCGCGTGCAATACAGTCCTTCATGACGCGATGTTTGGACGAGGATGACTTGCTGGTTGACGTCGTAGTCGTGGTGGAAGTCGTCGTCGACTGATTTGGCGATGTCGACGAGTACTCGTCCTGGTTTTCGGTCTGCTGCGCAGACTCGTGGCCCACGGTGTCTTGTGCGAACGCGGTCGCCCCCGTTGTCAACAAACCAACACACAGGAGTGAAGCGGCTGTGCCACGGACTGTACGATTGCCGGGGAATGTACGATGGGTACGTTTCATTCGAGCCTCCAATGAGCACCAGGAAATCGAGGTGTGAGAATGCGCCGTGGGAGCCGACTGCGGGGATCGTCGTGCGCCGGTGATTGCTGTCGGCATGCTCCTACGCAGTCCCGGAAACGTGACCATGGCCGGTGTAAGCTGCTGCAGCCCGACAACGGGAAGCCGAAGAGGGATTGAGCCCAATGTATCTGCACACTCGGCTGCTGTTCGGAATTGGAACAGTCACGCTGGTGGCGCTGGTGATCAGCGTCCTGGTGCCGCTCGAGTCCATTCGCAGCGACGTGTCGCGCGAAACCGATGCCTCCATGCAGTTGGCGCAACTACTGCTGGACGTGCAGCACGCCGTAGGAAATGCAAGAGGCAGCGCAGAAGCTCGCTTCGCAGCCATCGGCGAGATCCGTCGCGCCAGCGATCTGCGACACGTGCGCGTCTCGCTGGTGGATGACGCGGGTGCCCTGGTGGCTACGAGCCCTGCCGAGGAGCCACAGGTGGGGGCCATTACGAAGGCGCTTTTATCATCCAGTCCGGCCGCGACGCTGGTTTATCCGGTGGCCTATCACACTGTGCCATTGGGTGAGTTGCGCGTTTCTTCCAACCCCATGTCGGAATTCGCGGAGATCGAGCAGCGGGTGGGGAAGGATCTCGCCCTGTTGGCATTGGCGTTGCTGGCCATGAGCGCTGCAATCTATTGGATGGTTCGTCGAGGACTTCGGCCGATAGCACAGGTACAGTCAGCGTTGGCGGATTTGCAGGCCGGCCACCTGGAAACTCGTCTGCCGCGGTTCCGTCTGAAGGATGTCGATGACATCTCGGAGCGCTTCAATCAATGTGCGGCCGCAATGCAGGAGGCTGCGGCGCAGCGCCGCGATCTCACCCGCCGGATCATTGAAGCCGAGGAGGAGGAGCGCAAACGGCTGGCCCGCGAGCTGCACGATGAGCTCGGACAGAGCCTGACGGCAATCAAAGTCGATGCTGCGTATATTGCGCGCGAGGCAGCCAACAGCGCACCGAAGATCGTCGCCAGCGCGCATGCGATTGAAAAGCTGAGCAGCAACATCATGGAGCTGACCCGCAGCATGCTGGCGCGCCTGCGGCCTCATGGGCTGGAGACCGTCGGCCTCCGGGAGACGCTGCACGATCTGGTCAACGGCTGGCAGGCACGAGTCGCCGATCGATTCCAATGCTCGCTCGCCATTCGGGGCAATGTTGATGTGCTGGCGCCCGATCTCAACATCACGGTGTACCGGCTCATCCAGGAATGTCTGACCAATGCGGTCCGGCACTCCCGGGCCCGCACGATTGCCCTGCGGTTGTCGGTCGACGCCGGCCGTGTGTTGGTGGATGTGACTGAATCGCAGATGATCGGCAGCGGCGGCGCGGTTGGGGCCAGCGGTGCCGGACTGCTGGGCATGCGTGAAAGAGTCGAGGCGCACGGCGGAGCGCTCACGATAGAATTCGACCCTGCAGGCGGCTTGTCATTGCACGCCTGGATGCCCCTCGCATCGCCGGTTTCTGAAGGTGCCCATGCGTAGCTCTACCCGTATCCGGATCCTTCTGGTCGACGATCACACGGTGGTCCGCGCCGGGTACCGGCGTTTTCTGGAACAGGAGCCGGATTGCCAGGTGATCGCGGAAGCCTCGTCCGGTGAGGAGGCCTATCTGCTGCTGCAGACAGTGGTGCCGGATATTGTGATCCTGGACTTGAGCATGCCGGGGCAGGGTGGGCTGTCGGTGTTGCGACGGATGAAGTTGCGTTGGCCGCTGCTGCCCGTGCTCGTCTTCAGCATGCATGACAACCTGCCCTTTGTCGTGCAGGCCATGAGGTCCGGCGCGACCGGCTACATCACCAAGAGCAGTGAGCCGGAGTCGATGGTCAAAGCGGTGAGGAGCGTGGTCTCCGGCGTGCAAACGCTGAGCCCCGACGTGGCGCTCAAAATGGAGCTGGCGGCCAACTCCGCCATGTCGCAACCCACACTCGGCCTGTCCGCGCGTGAGTTCGAGATCTTCCGGCTGGTGGCCAGCGGCAAGACCCATGAGGATATCGCGGGCCTGCTGAATGTCAGCGTGAAGACGGTTGCCAACAACCATTCGTTGATCCGCCAGAAGCTGGGGATCAGTACGGATATCGAGTTATATCGGAAGGCCCGCGATTGTGGGGCGGTTGAGCCGGCACCGGTTTGAGGATGCCGTGCGGCGCGTTCCGAGCCGGCCGCAGCGTCAACGATCGTCACCATTTCGTGACCGCCGCACGACCGACTTGTTAATGGGGGGCCGCTAGACTGCGCTCCTTCCATGAAACTCCAGCAACTGCGTTATCTGGCGGCGGTCGTCCAGAGCGATCTGAACATTACCGCGGCGGCGGCGAAGTTGCGTGCCACGCAGTCGGCCATCAGCAAGCAGTTGAAGTTGCTGGAGGACGAGCTGGGGTTCGATGTGTTTGCGCGGAGTGGGCGGACGTTGACACGAGTGACGTCGCCGGGTGAGCGGGTAATCCGCCATGCGCTGAAGATGTTGCGCGAGGCGGAGAACATCCACGGGCTGTCCGAGGATCTCAGGGAGGATGATCGCGGCTCACTGTCCATCGGTACGACCCATACGCAGGCGCGTTATGTCCTGCCGCCCATCATCCAACAATTCCGTCTCCGCTATCCCAACGTGCAGTTTCATCTGCACCAGGGGACTTCAGAGCAGATTGCGGAAATGGCCGAGGTCGATCGGATCGACTTTGCCATGGCGACCGGCTCGCACGAGCTGTTCAGCAAGTATGTTCTGCTGCCGTGCTATCAGTGGAGCCGGCGGATCATCGTGCCCGTGGATCATCCGCTGACGCACATCGAGCGGCCGTCGCTGCACGATCTTGCGGCTTTTCCCATCGTGACGTATGTATTCAGCTTCAATGGACGGTCGTCATTGCACCAGGCGTTTGCCAGTGCGGGACTCGCTGCAAATGTTGCGCTCACGGCTCGCGACGCGGACGTGATCAAGACGTATGTCCGTCTGGGACTCGGGGTGGGGATCGTCGCTGACGTGGCGTTGGATCCAAAGCATGATCGGGGATTGGTGTCGATCGAGGCGGGGCATCTGTTTCCTGTGCACACCACCTGGATTGGTTTTGCCCGCGATCGGCTGCTGCGCGGCTTTATGTATGACCTGATCGAGCTCGTGGCGCCCCACCTGGGGCGGGCGGCAGTCGATCAGGCGGCCCGCTGCTCACAGAGCGAGATCGACTCGCTCTTTGCAGCCGTCACACTTCCACGCCGACGGGTACCGGGTGTCCCCGACAAAAAGGCCGTAGAACTGCGACTTTAGGCTTCCGGTTCCGGCGCCGTAGGGGATAATGGGCGGCTCCCGTTCAAGGTCGCCGCCCTCCATAGCATGACTGAATCTCGCAGAGCCCGGGATGCCACACTCGGGGTGCCCGTCCGCCAATTCATCGCGCTGATTTGGCTTGCGGCCCTGGCTGGGCAGGTTGCTCGAGGGGCGGAGGGCTCCCCCCCACCCGCTGCTGCGAAGGGAAGTTCGGGGACAACCGTGGCGTCCGCTGTGGTTGTACCGCCGGGGGCACACCCCGCGTTGGTGCATGTTGAGCGCGGCGTCATGGAGATGCGCATCGATCCCGAGGCGAGCAAGCGAGACGCGGAAGAGGCACTGCAGCTCCTTCAGAAGCAACCGAATCCCGACCTGGAAGTTCAGGCCCGCCTGCTCCTTTGCGACTATCAGGCGGAGCGGGATACCAAGGCGGCCGAGCGGGAAATCGAAGCTGGCACGGCGCTGCTGCCGCAGGCGAACCGCAAGGGACTCAGAGCCGGGCTGCTCGACTGTCGGGGGCAGATGTACGAAACGGCCGGCAACAACGCCAAGGCACGTGCACTGTATGAACAAGCAGTGACCGTGGCGGCGGAGACCCACGACGACGAGATGCTGGCGCAGAGCCTGTTCTCCCGCGGCTACCTTCTCGGCCTGGAGGGCGAATATGCAGCCGGTCTCAGTGATCTGAAGCGCGCCCAGGCGCTGTTCGAGAAACTCAACAAGCCGGTGCATTCGCTCACGGTGCTCAACAGCATCGCCACTCAATACAACCGCATGGGCGACTACAGGCAGGCCGTCTATATCTATTCGCGGGCGCTGAAAGCGCAACGCGAAGCCGGGATGCAGCGCGAGGAAGCGGTCACGTTGCACAACTTGGGACGCGCCTACGAGAACCTGCACGACTGGGAAGAGTCGCGTAAGTCATTTGCCGAATCACTGGCCGTGAGCCGCCAACTCGGCTATCCGCGGGGTGAAGCGTATGCCATGCGCGGGCTTGCGGCAGTGTCAAATGCGTCCGGTGATCCGAAGGGTGCCCTGGATATCCTGACGCGTGCGGAGACGTTGCAGAAACAGACGCCAGACGCTCGTCTGCGCGCGCAGATCCAACTTGCACGCGGCATCGCTTTCCACAAGTTGGACCGGCTTCCCGAGAGCGTGACGGCTCTGGAAGACGCCCTGGAGGTGTTTCGGCAGGCCGATGCCATGGGCGAGCTGAATGCGACGTATTCGGAGCTCGCTGAAGTGTATGCCCAGAGCGGTGACTGGCGGGCGGCGTATGACCGGCGGACTCAGGCCAAGGAGACCTCCGACCGGCTGCTCAACAATCAGCTCGATCAACGCTTCGCGACCCTGAAGGTCGAGTTTGATACGGCCGCGAAGGATAAGGAAAACGCGCTGCTGATCCATGAGAACGCCATCAACCAACAAGCGCTGGCCCAGGGCCAGAGCGTGCGGCATCTGCAGGCGGCCGTGATCCTGCTGTCGGCGACGTTGGTGCTAGTCCTCGCCACACTCGCTGTACACCAGCGACGCAACGCCCTTCGCATGAAATATCTGGCGTTGACCGATGAGCTGACGGATGTGCCGAACAGGCGTTCGGTGTTGTCGCGTCTCGATCCGTTGTTGCGTGATCCGGGGCAGGGGTCTTGCGCCATTCTCATTGTTGATATTGATCACTTCAAGAAGATCAATGACCAGTTCGGGCATCCAACGGGCGATGAAGTGCTGAAAGCTGTGGCCGGCACCGTACGCAACAGCGTCGTCGAGCCCTGCTTCTTCGGCCGGTTGGGTGGCGAGGAATTCCTCATCGTTCTGCCCCATATGGACATGAATGAGGCGCGGGACGCGGCCGAGCGGTTTCGCAAAGCCATCATGTCGATTGAGACGTCGCGCTGGTGTTCGGACAATCGGCGGATCACCGCGAGCATCGGGTGCGCGGTTTCCAGGCCTGGCGCCGATACCCCGAGCACAATGCTGAAACGCGCCGACTTTGCGTTGTATGCTGCCAAGAGAAATGGTCGCAATTGCGTAGAAACTGAGCCGGCGTCGCCCGCGGATCACCCGCCGGGCGTGGGCTCGCTTGCAGCGGAAGCTTAATGATTTGACCCAACAGGACGCGCCGAGGCAAGGCGGCACAGTAGCGGTGGGCGCCGGCGATGGGGTCGTAGGGCAGCCGGATCGTTGGGGCGAACGTCTCCCCCGCCAGATTGGTCTCCTCAACGCGGTAGCAGTTCTCGTCGGCGTTACCATTGGCAGCGGTATTTTTCGCGTCCCGGCCACCGTGGCCGCCCAACTGCACGATCCTGGACCGGTCATCCTTTGCTGGATCCTCGGCGGCGTCATAGCCCTGTTTGGGGCTCTCACCATTGCAGAGCTGGCGGGCGCCTTGCCTCGCTCAGGCGGCATCTTCGCGTATCTGCTGGAGAGCTTCGGGCCGCTTCCCGCGTTCATGTTTGGTTGGACAGAGCTGGCTGTCGTACGTGCGTCTGCGCTCGGCGCTACCGCTACCATCTTTGCTGAATACCTCGGCTATTTCTTACCGATGAGTCCTCTGCAAGTCCGGTATGTAGCCGCAGTGGCGATCGTCCTGATCGGGTTGATCAACTACATCGGCGTTCAACGTGCGGCGGTCGTCATGACGTTCGCGACAGTGGCGAAGTACATTGCGGTCATGGCTTTGGGCGCCCTCGCGTTTACGGCCAGCACGGGCGGCGCTTCTCATTTTTTGCCGGCCTGGGGCTCCGGGTTGCACCTCTCGCTGTTGGCCACTGCGCTGATTCCAGTCATGTGGACCTACGATGGCTGGGCAGATCTGTCATTCATGGGTGGCGAGGTTAAGAATCCTCAACGGACGCTGCCTATGGCGCTGGTTCTGGGCGCCCTGTGCGTCATGTTGGTGTACCTCGTCGTCAATGTAGGGTTCATGTACCTGTTGCCGCTGCCGCAGATTGCGCAGTCGAAGTTGATTGCGGCGACCGCGGCCGAGCACATTCCGTTGTTCGGCGGCTTCGGAGCCGCGATCATTGCGGCAGTGGCCATGGTCTCGGCCTTCAGCGGCTTGAATGGCTCGATGATGACCGGGCCCCGCATCTTCTTCGCGATGGCAGACCGCGGGTTGTTCTTTCGCGGCGTGGCCCGCGTTTCGCCGCGTTTTCAAAGTCCCTCGGTCGCAATCTGGCTTGCGACCGCCCTGGGGGTCATTTACGTTCTGCAGAATGACTTCGCGCAGCTCGCCGATAAGTTCATCCTGGGAATCTGGCCGTTTTATGCGCTCGCGGTAGCAGGCGTATTCGTTCTACGGCGAAAGCGTCCGGAGCTGGAACGTCCGTATCGGGTCGTTGGCTATCCGGTCGTGCCGGCGCTGTTTCTGCTGGCCTCCCTGGGAATGGTTGTCAATGCGCTCGTGACCGATCCGGTCAATACCGGGGTGACGCTGGGCATCATTGCGGTCGGCGCACCGATCTACTATCTGTGGCGCCGCTTCGTTTAACATCCTTCCGCGCAGGCACAACAATTCCAAGGACATTCGCATGGATCACCGCGTCTTCAGGCCCGTTCTGTTGGCAGCATCCATTTTATTCACAGTCGCCGGCACGGCCGCCGCCGCCCCGCCGACACAGCTGTTCGGTTTTTCGGCCGACGAGACCGCTGCGCAAAGATCGATCGAGCAGCGTTTCGACGCGGATCTGAAACCGGAGGACTTGAGCGCATGGATGAAAAACCTCGCCTCGGAGGCGAATCACATTGGCTCGCCCCATGACAAGGCAAACGCCGAGTTTGTACGCGACCAGTTCAAGTCCTGGGGATGGGATGCGCAGATCGAGGAGTTCTATCCGCTGTACCCGACGCTCGAGCATCACACGCTCGAGCTGGTAGCTCCCACAAAGTTCGTAGCCGCTCTCGCGGAGCCGCCGGTCGAGGGTGACTCGACTTCGACACGAACCGACGGCATGGGTCCATACAACGTCTATGGAGCGGACGGTGATGTCACGGGTGATCTGGTGTACGTCAACTACGGCATGCCGGACGACTACAAGGAGCTCGCGCGCCGTGGGGTGGATGTCAAAGGAAAGATCGCGATCACGCGATATGGCGGCGGCTGGCGCGGCCTGAAGCCCAAACTGGCGCAGACCCATGGGGCAATAGGATGCATCATCTACTCCGATCCCTCAGCGGACGGTTACGGCGTAGGGGACGTGTATCCAAAGGGCGGCTGGCGCCCGGCGGAGGGTGTGCAACGCGGCTCAGTTGCTGACATGCCGATCTACTCGGGAGATCCGTTGACGCCGGGCGTGGGGGCGACCAAGAACGCCAAGCGACTCAAGCTGTCTGAAGCGAAAACCATTCTCAAGATCCCGGTCATTCCCATTTCATACGGGGATGCACAGCCGCTGCTGGCTGCCTTGGCGGGACCCGTTGCGCCTGCGGCCTGGAGAGGGGCATTACCGATTACGTATCACGTCGGTCCGGGACCGGCGAAGGTGCACCTCGAAATCAGCTCGGACTGGGGCCAGAAGCCGCTGTACGACGTGATCGCCAGGATCCCCGGATCACAAAGTCCTGATCAGTGGATCGTGCGCGGCAACCATCGTGATGGTTGGGTATTCGGAGCGTGGGATCCGCTCTCGGGTCATGTTGACATGATGGCTGAAGCCAAGGCGATCGGCGCACTGTTGAAGACGGGCTGGCGGCCGAAGCGCACCCTCGTGTACGCGAGCTGGGATGGTGAAGAGGCCGGGCTGCTCGGCTCGACAGAGTGGGTCGAGACACACGCCGATGAGCTGCGGCGCAAGGCCGTGTTGTACGTCAATTCCGACACCAATTCGCGTGGGTTCCTCAGTCTGGCGGGCAGTCACTCGCTGCAGCGACTCGTCAATGACGTCTCGCACGGCGTGAAGGATCCGGAAACGGGCGTGACAGTGGAAGCCCGGCTTCGGGCCAAAATGCTCGTGGATGGCTATGAGAAGGGTGCCTCGGAGCGCGACAAGAAGGACGCGAAGATTGCCGCCAGTGGCGCCGACCTGGCCATCGGCGCGCTCGGCTCAGGATCCGACTTCACACCGTTTCTGCAGTATCTGGGCATTGCCTCTCTCGCCATCGAGTATGGCGGCGAGGCTGACCAGGGCGGTGTGTATCATTCCAACTATGACTCGTTTGATCACTACGTCCGATTTGGCGATCCGGGATTCGTGTACGGAATCGCGGAGGCCCAGACTATCGGGCATACGGTGCTGCGGGTTGCGGACGCGGACGTGCTGCCGTTTCAGTTTGCGTCATTCGCCGACACGATCGACGGGTATCTGACGGAGTTGCACGAGCTGGCGGATCACAAGCGCAAGGCCGCCGAGGAGCTCGGCAAGTTGTTGGATCAGCGTGCATTCAACCTGGCTGCCGATCCCACCCGTCCGGTGCTCGCGCCGGAGCGGGAGCCGGAGGTTCCCTTTCTCGATTTCGCAGCTTTGGACAATGTCGTCGTGCGGTTGAAGAAAAGTGCGAAAGCGTATGACGAACGTTACACCCGGCTGCAAGCGGGCACTGCGCAATTGAGCTCTGAGCGCAATCGCCAATTGGACGAGCTGCTGCGTGGCATGGAGAGCACGCTGACCAACCCGCGCGGGTTGCCGGAGCGGGAGTGGTACAAACACCTGATCTACGAGCCGGGCTTGTACACCGGCTACGGCGTGAAGACGATTCCCGGAGTCCGGGAGGCAATTGAGCAGAATCACTGGGATGAAGCCAACCAGTACGTCGGGTTGACGGCGGCCGCGCTGGCCGCCTACTGCGACAGGTTGGACAAGGCTACTGCGCTGTTAGAGGGAAGAGAGTGAGAGAAGTCGTGAGGGGTTGGGTGGTCCTCCGAGCATTGACCGCGTTTGTTGTAGCTTCCGGCGCAACACTGGCCGCCGCGCATGCCTCTGCGGAGGATCCGCGCGCGAGCCCGGCGGGGCTTGCGCGGGCTGCGGTACCGGCGCCGGCAGCGTCATCGCCATCGACGTTGAGATTGCCGCCGGTCCGCCACGTATTCATCCTCGTTCTGGAGAATCAGTCGTTCGGCATCACGTTCGGAAAGAATTCGCCGGCGCCCTATCTGGCCAACAATCTGAGCGCCAAGGGCGCTTTGCTGACCCAGTACTATGGGATCGGCCATTGGAGCCTCGACAATTACCTGGCGCTGATCAGCGGCCAGGCACCGAATCCGGAAACGCAGGCGGATTGCCCTACGGTGACGAATTTCCGCCTCAGTCAGCCGGCGCTCGACGCCAATGGCCAGGCACTGGGCACGGGCTGTCTGTATCCGCCGATGGTGAAAACCGTCGCGGACCAACTCGAAGCGGCCCGCCTGACCTGGAAGGGCTACATGGAGGATATGGGCAGCAATCCAGCCCGGGAAAGTGCGACCTGCGGTCACGTGCCGCCCGGGGCCGAGGAGCGGACCGGTCGGGCGACTGTCAACGACAAGTACGCGGCCAAGCACGATCCCTTCGTGTATTTCCACAGCATCATTGACGACCAGTCCCGCTGCGACGCACATGTTGTGAACCTGGACCAGCTGCCCACCGATCTGCGCAGTGTGGCAACGACACCCAACTATTCCTTCATTACACCCAATCTGTGTAATGACGGGCACGACGCGCAATGTGTTGACGGAGGCCTGGGGGATTCCAGGCGATCGATGCATTTCTGCAGAAGTGGGTGCCGCTCGTGATGAACTCACCTGCGTTCAAGAAGGATGGCCTGCTCATCATCACGTTCGATGAGTCCGACAGTACGGGAGATGACGCGGCGACGGCGTGCTGTGGGGCGCCGGCACTACCAGGTTCGGATCAACTGGCAGGGATCGTCGGACCGGGCGGTGGCCGGATCGGAGCGGTGTTGCTTTCTCCGTTCATCGCGCCTGGCACCGTTTCATCGGTCCCCTATAACCACTACTCGACGCTGCGTTACGTGGAGGACATCTTCGGATTGGCGCATCTCGGGTACGCCGGACAAAAGGATCTGAAGGTGTTTGGGTCCGATATTTTCAAGCGGACGACACCATAACCTGTGAGCGGCTGACGGCGGCACGCAGGAGCGCGACACCCCCGGCGCAGACGAGCGATGAAAGGACCCCAGCGCTGCATCAGCCAGGCGAGCGCGAAGCCGCCCGCGACACCCCCTACCAGCCATCGCCTGGATGTCGTAGCCATCGAGCAGCGTGACGAGCGCGCAGAGGATCAGGACACGCCAATGCAAGGGACCGAGCACGGCCCGGTCAATGACCTGTTCAATATCGAGCCGCATCCTAACTTCCTTGACAAGAGCGACCGTTGCGGTCAGAAATACCTGCCGAGGCAGTAATTTTACCGACAGTATCTGTAGTGGCAAGCAAGCCCCAGCTCCGTGCCCATGATTCGTCAAGTCGCGACCAAGCTGACAAATGTTAAGAAGGCCGTGCCGGGCGCCGACCTCGCCTTCGCCATCGGGCCCCTGATTGGACGCGTCCGGACCCTGATGCTTTCGTCGCTGGACAGTGAGCTGCAGCCGTTTGGGATGACGGGGATGCAGTTTGCAATCCTGAAGAATCTGGCGGATGGCAGCGCCACGACGTCGGCGGATCTATGCCGGTTGTTGCACTACGACGCCGGATCGATGACTCGCCTGGTCGATCGTCTCGAAGCCAAAGGGCTGCTTCGCCGCGAGCGCAGTGAGGACGATCGTCGCGTGGTTTCGCTGCGGGTGACCAGTTCGGGAAAGGCCGTTCTGCCTCGTTTGCGCGATTCTGCAGGTCGCGTGGTCCAGCGCATGCTGGTCGGCTTCAGCGCTCCTGAGGTCAACCATTTGCGCAGTCTTCTCGACCGCATGATCGAAAACGGGCTCACCGGGACTGGCAAGTGAGCGTCATGGCAGCTGAACGGGCGAATTCCTGGCTGCGCGCGGCGCTCGCGGCGCTGTCGTGCGTGCTCGTGACCGGATGTATTTCCGACCGTGACTGGCATGCTCCACGGCCTGTTGCACCTGACAGCCTGGTTGCCGAGCGCACCATGGCTACCGCTCAGATCAACGAGGATGCGTGGCCGGATGACAACTGGTGGCACGCGTATGGCGACCCGCAGTTGGATACGCTCATGAGCGAAGCTCTGGCCGGTAGCCCATCGCTGCAGGTAGCACAGGCGCGGTTGCGCGAGGCCCAGGCAGTGGCGACCAGCGCATCGGCGCCCCGGCTGCCCAACACCACTGTCAATGCTGAGACCTCGCGACAACGTTATTCTGCGAACAGCATTTATCCGCCGCCGTTCGCCGGTAACTACTACACGGACGGTCGCGTTGCCCTGGACTTCAGCTACGACCTCGATTTCTGGGGCCACAATCGCGAAGTGCTGGAGGCAGCACGCGCCAACGTGCGTGCTGCAGAAGCCGATCATGCCGCCGCCCGACTCGCACTGACCGTCGCCGTGGCGCGCGCCTACTTCAACCTCAGTCTGCAATTCGCGCTGCTGGACATAGCCAACGCCAGCCTGGAGCAACAGAACGCCATTCTCGACCTGACGCAACAGCGCGCCTCCCGAGGACTCGAAAACATCGCCCGGGTCAAGCAGTCGCAAGGAACCGTCGCTCTGACGCGGGTCGCAGTCCAGTACGAGGAGGCCAGTATCAAAGTGATCCGGGCACAGCTCGGTGCACTGGTGGGTGCGGGACCCGACCGGGGTGTTGATTTGCAGCGACCGGGTTTGAACGCGCCGCAGAAGGTGGAGCTGCCGTCGATTTTACCCGCCGAGTTGCTCGGGCGGCGGCCGGATATCGTGGCGCAGCGGTGGCGGGTTGAGTCCGCAACGCGCGGCGTCGCCGCCGCCGAAGCGGCTTTCTATCCAAACGTCAATCTGGCGGCATTTGTTGGCTTCCAGGCCATTGGCCTGGGAAAGCTCTTCAACGGGGGAAGCGCCATTGTGGGCGCGGGACCGGCGGTGAGCCTGCCGGTATTCAACCGGCGCGAGCTGCACGGCGCGTTGCAATCGCAACAGGCGCAGTATGACTTCGCGGTGGCACAGTACAACCAAACGTTGATTGACGCCGTGAATGAGGTGGCCAACGTGGTCACGAACTGGGACGGGCTCGTCAAGGAAACGAATGAAGCCCGGATTGCTGAAGATGCCGCGCAATCCGCCTATTCGATCACCAAGGAGCGGTATCGCGCCGGACTCGATAACTATCTCACCGTACTGTCCAGCGAGAACGAGGTGTTCGCGACGCAGGCAATACGTGCACAGCTCCTTACAAGAGAGCTGAACCTCACCGCCGATCTCGTTCGGGCGTTGGGTGGGGGCTATGCGGCGGATACGCCGCCCGGGAATTGATTATGGAAGGTACTACAGCTACCGCCCCGCCACCGGTGGGGTTTCTTCAGACGCGCCGGGGCCGCTGGCTCCTCATTGTGACCGTCATCTTCGTAGTAATCGGCCTGCTGTCGATGGGCTACTGGTATTTCTACGCGCGCTATTACCAGGACACTGACGATGCCTATGTGGCCGGTGACCTGGTCAACGTCATGTCCCAGGTCAGCGGTACCGTCGTCAGTATTGGAGCTGACGAAACTGATCTCGTCCGCGCCGGCCAGGAGTTGGTTCGCCTCGACAGCATGGATGCCGAAATTGCCTTGCGGGACTCGGAAGCCCGTCTGGCACGCGCTGTTCGGCAGACACGCACCGTGTTTGCAAACCGTGACCAGCTGGAAGCGGTCGTGGCGCAGCGGCGGTCCGACCTGAGGAAGGCACAGTCGGATCTGGATCGCCGCAAAGATCTGACGAAGAGTGGTGCGGTATCGGCTGAAGAGCTTTCGCATGCTCAGGACGCCCTGAGTGTGGCTCGGGATGCAATGGTGGCGGCGGAAAAGAATCTCGCCGCCAGCGCGGCCCTGACCGGCCAGACAGGTGTCCCCGACAATCCGGACGTGCAGGCTGCTGCCACTGACGTTGAGCGCGCCTACCTGGCCCTTCGTCGTACCAGCATTCATGCGCCGGTATCCGGGTACGTTGCCAAGCGCGCTGTTCAGTTGGGCGAACGTCTCGCGCCCGGCGGCCAGCCGTTGCTTTCGATCGTGCCCCTGGAGCGATTGCGCATCGAAGCCAACTTCAAGGAGGTGCAGTTGAGTCAAATGCGCATTGGACAACCCGTGCGGATCGTCGCTGATCTTTACGGCAGCCAGGTGGAGTTTCATGGCACGGTGGCCGGCCTGGGTCTGGGAACGGGCGCTGCGTTTGCTTTACTCCCGGCGCAGAACGCGACCGGCAACTGGATCAAGGTCGTACAGCGCGTTCCCGTGCGCATCGCGTTGGATCCAGCGCAGTTGGCTCAGTATCCGTTGCGAGTGGGACTATCGACTAAAGTGCAGGTGGATGTACGCAACGTGTCGGGCCCGATACTCGCGCAAACAGCGCGTCAAACACCCGTCCTGGCGACGAGTGTCTATGACATCGATCGGCAGGAGATCCAGGCGCGGATCGCGCACATCATCGAGGAGAATACCGTCGAGGGATCGGGGCGATTCGCGGCGCAACCTCGCTGAGTTGCGGGGAGCCGACGCGTTCCCGGAGGGTCTCGTCGTTGCGACGAGACAAAAAAACGACGCCCGCCCGCCTGTGAACTGCTTCGCATAATTCGCACGGCGTTTATAGCGGTATTCGCGCTTACCCGTAGGTGCGGTTGGAGCCGCCGCCGGTTCAAACATCCCGTCGATCCGGTGTGACACGTCAGCAACGTGCGACACCCGCTGTTCCCATAAATCAACAAGTTAGGGAACGGCGCAGGTTTGTGTCTGTGGTGCGCGACGGTTTCGCCCGGCCACCGACATCGAGACCCTAACATTGACCCGTTACTTTATTTTACAAATTCAACCAGTTGGCCGAACGCGACTGTACGCGCAAGCATGCGCGGCACGAGCTGTGCATTTGCTCCCGCGCACGAATCCACATTCGTGCAACAGGTACACGGACCTTGCTTGTGTAACGGGGAGTTGGGGAGTTATGAAAATCGTATCTAGCGCGGCCTCGCGTGCCGTTCTGTTATCCATGGCCGGATGGGCAATCACTGTGTCCGCCGCGAGCGCCGCGACTGATCCCGGCGTTCGCGCAGGCGTGAGTAGCGGCGATCCGGTACCTGGCCTGACGGCGGATCAGACGACGCTCTTTTTCCTTGGGCAGGATAACTTCAAGGAGGCGGAGGACCTCGGGGATGGACTCGGACCGCGCTTCAATCTCGACAGCTGCGAAGGCTGCCACAGCTTTCCGACACATGGTGGATCATCACCGCCTGTTAACCCACAGGCCACGGTGGCGACGGCACTCGGGGCCAAAAACATTCTGCCGACATTCATCAAGGCCAATGGGCCGATTCGCGAGGCGCGCTTCAAGTTCACACCCTCTGGAGCTCGCGACGGCGGCGTGCATTCGTTGTTCGTCATCAGCGGTCGTGTCGATGACGGCGGCAGCGCTGCCAACTGCACTGCTGTTCAGGAGGACTTCAATGGACAGTTCGCGCGCGGCAACGTGTCAACGCGCATTCCGACTCCTGTATTCGGGGACGGCTTGTTGGAGAACATCGCGGACACCACGTTGGTCGCCAATCTCGCCGCCAATGCGCAGCAGAAGGCTCAACTCGGCATCTCGGGACATTTCAACACCAACGGCAACGATGGCCGCATCACGCGTTTTGGATGGAAGGCGCAGAACGTGTCGCTGCTGGTGTTCGCCGGCGAGGCATATAACGTCGAGATGGGTATCACGAACGAAAATTTCCAGACCGAACGTGATTTGAATCCCAGCTGCCAGACAGCCACCGTGCCGAACAGCATCATCGGACAGAACTCGCTTACGAATCCTAATGACGTACTGGCCGACATCGAGAAGTTCGCCGTATACATGCGGTTTATCGGCGCGCCGATCCCGTCCACGACAGTGCCCGGCGGTGCGGCTTCCATTACCCGGGGCCAGCAGGCGTTCAACAGCATCGGCTGCTCCATGTGTCACACGCCATCGCTCAAAACCGATAACACGACGGTGACAGCGTTAGCGAATAAGACTGTTGCGCTGTTCTCAGACCTCGCAGTCCACCACATGGGTCCCACACTCGCCGACAATGTCATTCAGGGTTCCGCCGGGCCGGATGAATTCCGAACGGCCCCGTTGTGGGGCGTGGGCCAGCGTGTGTTCTTCCTGCATGACGGACGCACGAGTGACCTGGTGCAGGCAATTCAGTTGCACGCGAGTGGCGGCGGGGGGGGCTCACGGAATAATGCCGTTGGCTCGGATGCCACCGCTAACTGGGGTAACGGTGGCTCGACCGGCACCCCACCCTCGGAGGCCAACAGGGTCATTGGGAACTTTAATAACCTGAATTCGGCTTCACAGCAGGACTTGCTCAACTTCCTGCGCAGCTTGTAAGACGTTGACCTGACGATTGATCGCGTTTGGGCTCCCCCATGGAGCCACCCCGCTGGGGCGCCTCTGACCAAGGCGCCCCTTTTTTTATTTGTTTTCGTTAAGGTGGGCGCCCGCGGTAACAGGAGTAGCGTCGTGAGGCTAATGGCTCAGTGGTGGGTGGCGATGGCGGGAACGGTCGTGGTGGCTGCGGCCCAGGCGGCTGATGGGGGGCATCGGGACGACGTGTTGCCCTTTGAGATCTCCGGATTCGGGTCTTTGGCCGTGGGCGGGCAGTTCAAGTTGCAGGGGGGTGGGTCGAATGACACCGGGACAGGCAGCCGACTCAGTTTGAGTGACCATGGTGCGTTCGCGTTGGCGGCTGACCTGCGGGCTGACGAGGGAACGCAGTACGAGTTGTTTTATTCGCGGGAGAGGACGAATCTACATCTGGATCAAGGTGGCCCGCGTACCGATGTCACCGTTGAATATCTGCACCTGGGTGGAACAGTTCTTCTGAACGACGAGACGAACCTCAAACCGTACGCGGTTGGAGGGCTCGGTGTTACGCGTCTGTCTCCGGGCGAGGAGGGGAGCACAGACACACGGTTCTCCGCATCGCTCGGGTTGGGATTGCGCTGGCCCGTCACCCGACAATTCTCGTTGCGGCTCGAGGGACGGGCGTTTGTGACCCTCGTGAATGACAACACGGCCATTTTCTGCAAATCCGATCAGTCGGGCCTGCTTTGCCGGGTTCACGGCAATGGACAGACGTTCATACAGGGCCAGTTTCTGGCGGGGGCGGCGTTCGCGTTCTGAGACGTTTGCGCACGCGGGGCACGCTCAGGCGAGCTTCATGTAGCTCAGGGGCAGAGCCGTCGTGTACTTGATGGTTTCGAGCGCGAAACTGGCGCTCACGTCTTTGAATTCAACTGCCGCGATCAGGCGTTTGTAGACCAGGTCATAGGCGTCGATGTCGGGGACGACGATGCGCATCAGGTAGTCGACGTCGCCGCTCATTCGGTGAATCTCGGTGACCTCGGGAATGTCGCGCACGGCTTTGACGAATTTGTCGAACCACGCTTCGCTGTGATTCGCCGTTTTCAGGGTGACAAACACCGTCGTGCCGAGGTTCAAAGACCGGGCATTGAGCAGGGCCACGGTCTGTTTGATGACGCCTTCTTCTTCCAGGCGCTTGATGCGGCGCCAACACGGGGCCTTGGACAGGCCGATGCGGTCCGCGAGCTCCGCGGCGGTCAGCCCCCCGTCCTGTTGGAGGAGTTCTAAAATCTTCCGATCCAGCTTATCCATGGGACATTGTTATCAAAAATACCGGTATTACGCAATTTTGTTGCGCAGCGTGTGCGTGGCGGGCAGATGTTCGCAACCGGGTAGCGCACCGAAGGGGCTAGTCTGTGTGCATGGACATTCAACGCCTCTTCAATGAACACCCGGCCTCGGTCGGTGAGTCCTACCGGGGCCATTTGCTGCGGGCATCCTGGTTCGGCGGCAGGATGTTGTTGGGTGCCGGTGCCTGTTTTGTCCACGCTGTCTTTCCGTTCCTGTTTGTCAGAACCGGCAGTCAGACCATCACGCAGCTGCATACGGCGATGGTGGCCCACCGGCGCGTCGTACCCGAGGGAGTTGAGCTTGCCACCCACGGTCGACTCCGGGTTGCCAAGTAAGCCATCCCGATTTGCCGGAGCCTGCTAGGTGCGGGCACTTCTGACTGCGCTGGGCCCGGGCTGGATGTCGGTTCGCCGGGTGCTCCCCGGCGTTTTAGTTGCGATCCTGCTGGCCGTTCTGGCCAAGAGCATGTCCGACGGCATTGCGCAGGGCGCGGTCGGTCTGCCGAAGATTCCCCTCAGTCCCGTCCTGTATGCGGTTCTGATTGGCATGCTCTGGCGAAACACTTTGGGTGTACCGGCCTGGACCAACGACGGACTCAACTGGGCCATGCACCGCCTGTTGCGGACAGGGATTGCGCTCGTTGGATTGCGGCTGACGCTGGCGGGTGCTTCCGCGATTGCCCTTACAGCTCTTCCCGTGGCTTTAGGTTGTCTCGCCACGGCGCTCGTGGCGGGAATCGTCATATCACGGTTGTTGAGTGTGCCGAAGAGGCTCGGACTGCTGCTCGCCGTTGGCACAGCCGTTTGTGGCTGCACAGCGGTGGTCGCAATGTCACCGGTCATTCGCGCCAAGCATGCGGAGACGGCGTTCGCTGTCACTTGCGTAGTGTTGTTTGGTTGCGTGGCCATGCTGTTATATCCCTGGGTGGCCGGACGTTTCTTTGGGCACTCGCCGGTCCATGCCGGTGTATTCCTGGGGACGGCCATTCATGACACCTCCCAGGTCATCGGCTCGGCGCTGATCTATTCGCAACAGGCGGCCGCGCCGGATGCCTTGTCGGCGGCCAGCGTGGCCAAGTTGCTGCGCAATCTGTCGATCATCGTGCTGATTCCGGCTGCGGCCTGGCTGGTGCGGCGGGAAGAGTCGCTGGAGGCCGCCGAGCGCCCCGAGGCCAGTCCGGATCCGAGAGTGACAGGCGCTCCTCTGCGTGCCCCGAAGTCCAGCGCAGTGCCATTCTTCGTGTTCGCATTCATTCTGTTTGTGGTCATCCGGACGGCCGGCGACGGGGCATTTCATGCCGACGCCGCGCTGTGGCATGCCGTCGTGAATGCCGGTCAGTCCGCTTCCGAGTTGTTCCTGGTCTGTGGAATGACGGCTGTCGGGTTGAGCGTGTCGTTCAACGACATGTGGCGGATCGGCTGGCGGCCGCTGGCCGCCGGATTCCTGGTTGCCACCCTGGTCGGTGTCTGCAGCCTGGCGCTCACGCTGGGCATGTACCGGTTCTTCGGCTAAAAGTCCTGCCGGTGAGCACCCTCGCGGGTGCCACCGGCAAGATAACGTTGCAAATAGATGCAACGGAGGGAGCCTGAGCGGGCTCCCCCCGAACCTCCAAGACTCACCTGGCGGGAACCGCTACGAATTGGCTTCGGATACTGCGACGGAGTGCAGTGCACTCACAAGCGCGAAATTTCCTGCATGGCAACACGGATCTGACGCCCGTTTTCGGATCGGGTCAGGGTGCTCCGGTGTCGCTGTGCACGAGATAACCGCCCGACTTGTCATCTCGCTCGATAGTCAGCAGTCGCCGCTCCGCGGCTTCTTCCAACAGGCTGTTGAACGAGCGGAATCCGTAGTAGGTCTCGTTGAAGCCGGGACGTTGGCGCTTCAGGGCCTGTTTGATCATCGAGCCCCAGATCTTGTCTTCGGCGCCGCGTTCGGAAATCAGCGCATCCAGAGTCGACAATACCAGGTCGAACGCCTCCTGCTTTTTGTCGGTATCGCTCCCAACGGCCTTCTTGCGAGTGGTGCGGCGCGCCTTGGGCTGCTCGCGTACCAGATCGTCGTAGTAGATGAATTCGTCGCAGTTGGCGATGAGCAGGTCCGAAGTTGAATTCTTGACGCCCACCCCGATGACGTCCTTGTTGTTCTCGCGCAGTTTGCTGACCAGCGGTGAAAAATCGGAGTCGCCGCTGATGATGACGAAGGTGTCGACGTGTGTTTTGGTGTAACAGAGGTCCAGGGCGTCCACCACCATGCGGATGTCAGCGGAGTTCTTGCCCGATTGTTTGACGTGTGGGATCTCGATCAGCTCGAAGCCTGCATAGTGCATGGGAGGCTTGAACTCCTTGTAGCGCTCCCAGTCGCAGTAGGCCTTCTTGACGACGATGGAGCCCTTGAGCAGCAGTCGCTCGAGAATGCGGGTGATGTCGAACTTGTCGTAGCGCGCGTCACGCACGCCCAGGGCGATGTTTTCAAAGTCGCAAAACAGGGCGAGATTCGATGTTTCGGGCCCTGAGGGCATGGTTTTTTCGTCCGTATGTGTCAGCTGCGGATTCTGACAGGTGCCGCCGCCGCCGAGGGCGGTTTATCGCCCCCGCAGCCTCAGGTGCCAAGCATTGGATTATTGTTACATAAACTGCGCGCCGCGGCGTCAATTGCTGCCACGCACAAATTGTCTTCAAAGCGGCGCTAATCCTTTAGGTTTATAGGGTATTCGACCGATCGGTGACACAGGTCTCAGTGCTAGTCTGGATTCGACCGGTGTGCTGCCGACATAGTGGACGTCAGCGTAAGGAAACAGTGAGATCGGCGCCGGCGAACATTGGGATTGAATCAGAAGTGGGATTGCACAAGAAGACACTGATCGCCGCCTGCCTGGGCGCCCTCGCGCTCATTGTGGTGGTGTTCGCCTCTACGAGATTCATTCTCGTCCACAGCTTTACCACCATCGAGGCCGACGAGGCCCGGCAGAGCATCGAGAGAGTGAATCAGGGGTTGCAGATGGAGTTGCAGCAACTGCGTGCCGAGGCTGAGGACAATGGTCATTGGGACCAGGCCTTCGACTACGTGGGTGGGCAGCGCGAAAACTTCATCAGTGAGAACTACTCGCGGTACGGCCTCGACACGTTGCGGGTCCATGTCATGTGGATCGGCGATGACACCGGGAAGACCCTCGTCAGCTTTGATACTCGCGGCGCCGCTCCCGGGACCCTCGCGCAGCTGAGCTCCGATTTGGTGAGTCGCATACAGAAGTACGCGATGTCTGCGGTACCGCGAAACAGTATCGACTCGCCCGTGCGCCTGTTGCGTGTTCCGGATGGTGTGTTGGCTTTCTCTACCGTGCGCGTGCTCCGATCGAACCATGAAGGCCCGAGCCCGGGCGTGCTCGTGTTTGGTCACTACTTTGATGATGCGTTGATCAAGCGTATTGAGGAGACGAGTCAGTCGCCTGTCAGGCTCATACTCCTCGACGATCACGGCGTGCCAATGGCTGACGTAAATAGCGCTGTAGCCCAATGGCTGACGAATGCCTCGAGCGACACGCTCATCCAGACAAATAACGGTGAGACTCTCGACAGCTACTACTTACTTCGGGACGTCGAGGGTCGACCACTGGCCGTGCTGGCCAACAGTGTCTCGCACGCCGCCCTGCAACTCGGCCGACGGACGATCACCTGGGTCGTCGTGGCACTCCTGGTCGGATTTTCACTGCTCATCTGCGTGCTCCTGACCATGGTGAACCGCGGCTGGCGCAGTAGCGCTGTCGCTCGACGCCAATCGATTGACCAGCAGCGGCAGTTTTCCCGCCTTACCCGCCGCGACGTCCTCACTGGCTTGCCGAACCGCGTATATCTGCAGAAGCTTCTGCCGCGACTGATCAAGCGAGCCGCCCGTGACACCAGCCGCCTGGCGCTCCTGTATATCGACCTCGACCATTTCAAGAACGTAAACGACTCCCTCGGACACGCGGCCGGCGACAAGTTGCTCACGGCGGTGTCTCATCGTCTGCGTGCAGCCGTTTCGACACACGATGTCGTCGTTCGAATGGGCGGCGACGAGTTCGTGGTTGTAGCGAACATGTTGCCGAACGCCCAGGTGGTTAATTCCATCGCGGACCGCATCCGCCGCGCGCTGGTGGTGCCACTCGATCTCGATGGCGTAACCATGTTTGCGAGCCCGAGTATCGGAATCAGCGTCTATCCGGAAGATGGCACAGACTCGGAACAGCTGTTGAAGCATGCCGACATCGCGTTGAATCACGCGAAAGACCGCGGCCGAGGCAATCATCAGTTCTACACTCCTGAAATGAACGTGCGCCTTCGCGAGCGGTTCGGCTTGGAGCGAGCGCTCCGGCAGGCGTTGGAGCGGAACGAGTTGTCGATTGAATATCAGCCGAGCTTTGACTTGCAGACGCTACGGCCTGTCAGCCTGGAGGCCCTCATTCGCTGGAGAACGGCGGATGGCACGTATATTCCGCCGTCACGGTTCATTCCGATTGCGGAGCAGAGCGGCCTGATCGTGGACATCGGTGACTGGGTCCTGCGTACAGTCGGGCTCCAGTTGAGCGAATGGCAGCGTCAGCACGTTCCGTTGCTACCGGTTTCCGTGAATATCTCGGTGCGGCAGTTCGAACATGTGCAGTTGGCTACTGTGGTGTCGGTGCTTGCGGACGAGTTGGGCATCGACGCGAGCCTGCTGCACTTCGAGATCACCGAGAGTGCAGCCATGCAGAATTCCCAGCAGCACCTCGGCTCTCTGCAGGCGTTGCGCAACCTCGGCTCGCGCATCCTGATTGACGACTTCGGCACCGGCTATTCGAGCTTGAGCTACCTGAAGCACCTGCCGATCGACACCCTCAAGATCGATCGCGCGTTTGTACGTGATATGGCGGTGGACGCGAACGACGCCGCCATCGTACGCGCCATCGTCGGAGTGGCGAAGAGCTTGGGATTGCAGCTGGTCGCCGAGGGAATCGAGACGGCTGAACAACTGGAGTGCCTGCGGAAACTGGACTGCGAATGCGGGCAGGGCTTCTACTTCAGCCCGCCCGTTTCAGCTGAATCCTGTCGTGCCATGCTCTGGCAGCTCCGAGGTCCGCCGCGCGCGGTGCTGGATACGCCAAAGCTTCGGTTGCTCGCGCCTACTACCTAGGGAGCCTGCGTGGCCCATGGGCGCCGCTGCGGGTCGGCCGCAGCAGGCGAACATGGGCCATGCAGGCTCCCTTGGCTTGGGGTTAATGCCCTGGGGGCCGGTGGCATGCGAGAATCCCCAACGGCGCGTCCCGCGCCGTAGATAAGAACACCAAGGGACAGCATGGCCGGTAAGAGTCGTCGAAAGGTCTCGCGGAAGGCCGCGGAAGACGCTGTGCGTACACTTTTGCGATGGGCAGGAGACGATCCGGAGCGCGAGGGTTTGCTCGAGACACCCAAGCGGGTGGTCAATGCCTATCGCGACTGGTTTTCGGGCTACGAGTCCGACCCATCGGAGTATCTGCGCCGGACCTTCGAGGAAGTTGGCGGGTACGACGAGATGATCGTGCTGCGGGATATCTCCTTCGAATCACACTGCGAGCATCACATGGCGCCCATCATCGGCCGGGCGCACATCGGCTACCTGCCCACCAACAAGGTGGTTGGTATCAGCAAGCTCGCGCGGGTCGTGGAGGGTTATGCGCGCCGCTTCCAGGTCCAGGAGAAGCTGACAGCCGAGATCGCCAACTGCATCAACGATGTGCTCAAGCCCCGCGGTGTTGGTGTTGTCATCGATGCAACCCACGAGTGCATGACCACGCGCGGCATCCACAAGCGCGGCGTGTCGATGGTCACCAGTCGGATGACCGGGACATTCCGCGAAGATGCCCGGACGCGGAGCGAGTTTCTGCAGTTCGTGGATATCCGGGCAGCGAAAGAAGTCTATTAGCGCGCACGTAGCGCTAATTGAAATCAATCTGCGCGTGGTCGTAGGAATCGCCCTTCCAGAAAAACACATTCTGGGACGCTGTCCGGTCGTCCGCGAAGGCCAGCAGGATGGCGTCGTTGCCCTTCGGCCGGAATTGCTTCTTCAGGGCGCTGTCAAAAGCGCGATCCACCGCCACGGAGTGAATGAAGAAAGTGCTGGCGTTGATGGCGGCCTGGTCGAGCATCTTGAAGCCGTAGAACGATTGACCCGAGGGCGCACTGAACACGACAAATTTGTAGCCATTGGCGCTTTGGTCCACCGGCACGAGCAACAGTGCGTACGCGACGGAGCGCGAATCTTCGAAGTGACCCTTCGCAATTCCCGGGCAGGCGAGCGGTGCCGTGGAGGCCCATTTCTGCCGGATCTTCGGCAGCAGATTGCCGGAGTCCTGAACTTTCCAGCCGTAGAAACGACGCTCGAGCGTGTCGCGGATATCCTTCGGAATGGTTTCGATCTGGCACAGTCCCAACGCATCGTCAGCATCGACCGCAGCCGCCGCGAACGACGCATGCTGCAAGAAGGACAGGCCGGACAACAGGCTCAGCACAAGGGTATACCGCGCTTTTGACGCGCGCAGCGACGCGAAATCCATTCAACCTCCGTGATTATGTCCCGGACGGAATCCGAGAATCCCTGGAGGCCTCGTGCGCATATCCGTCCCTGTAGCAGCGCCATGATTGCCTTTATGCAAGCGTCGGACAAGGGGGAGATCTACAGCTTTCTCACTAATCTCTAACTACGCGCGACCTGAGTCTCGAGACGTTCGTCGCTCGCGCCGCGCTTTGTTTCGCGGCCGACTGCCTGTCGGCCGCAAAGATACTGTGGTGTGTCTGCTGGTCGCGACCACAGCGTGTTTGACTATTGCGTCTTCAGCTCTTGTTTCTTGAAATCCGCTGGAACCGTAAACGCATCCGGGCTCGCGCCGTTGGTTGACACCGAAACTAACTGCGACGAAACGGTCATCAAGGCCACATCGCCCGGTGGCAGCGCCACGGGTGTTACAACAGGTGCAGGCGGCGCAGCAGCGGGTGCATCCGCGTCGTCTTTCTTCTTGTGGAACAGGCCGCCCAGCTTGCCGACCATCGCACCTGCGACCGCACTCGGGCTGTTGGAGCTGTCGCTGTTGTCCTGGCTCTGCTGCGCCTTGGGGTCCTTGCACTGCGCGCCGCCCAGAGCGAGTGTGAAGCTGCTTTTTACGGGATACCCTTTCACGTTCTGCATCTTGGCGGCGATCTCGGTCCAGATGCCCTTGTACTGGCTGAAGAGAGCCTTGGCTCGTTGCGAGACATCCTGTGAGCTCGCCGGATCCAGACCCATCTTCGCGGCGTACGCTTTGTAAAACTTCTGTACTTCCGCGCTCTCGGTGAATCCAGTGGACAGCCACTGATCCAGCACCAACGCGACCTCGCAGATCGACCCCGTCTCCGTGTCCTTGCAAGGCTGTGCCGCAGTAATGATCACACGCTCGGAATCGTACCCGGCGAACTGCGCCTTCTCGCCGGTCTTCTTGACATCGGCCCGGGCCGGCAACCATTCGCACTTGGACTGGTCCACGGCGGAGGGCTGTTTCCTTTCATCCGTGGAATTCATCTGGTCCGCCGCCTTCTGCAGCCGCTCGTGCATCTGCTCGAAGGTCATCTCGGTATATTCTTTCTTGTTGATGTTGAGATGGTAGAGCTTGTCCTGATCGAGGCGCACGATCTCGGCGCTGGGGCCCACTGCGTTGCGCGCCAGGAAACCGACGATCTTCGACTTCATCTTCATGTCGCTGTCAGTGCGCGACTTGTCGCCGGAGATGGTGGTCCTCGTTGTACCTGACATATTGCCGAAGGCCATCGCGCCGACGCCTTCCACGGCGGTGGTGCGCTCGAGAGTGATGTCGGCCTGGGCAACGCCGGTGGCCAGCGTGAGAATGCCGCACAGCGCCGCGAGGGCCGCGGGCCGCAGTGTCCTGATCTTCATGGAATCCCCTGATTGGTAGTGTTCTAGGACGTAAACCAGAATGCTACCAGGAAGCCGCCAGAGGCAATATTAGAATGATTCGGTTTGGCGAGAGCTCGAGCGGGGGCGCAGACTCCCGCGCCGTTGTGGCGGCGCGGGCCCTGTCGATTCAGACGCGGGGCGCGGCGCCAGGTCGGGCGGTCAGGCTATCAGTGCTGCGTCGCTGCGCGATCCCCTGGCCTTCTTGCGGTCCTGCTCCTTGAGGTACCGCTTACGGATGCGGATGGAGATCGGCGTGACCTCGACGAGCTCGTCGTCAGCAATGAACTCTACCGCGTACTCCAGTGTCAGCTGAATCGGCGGTGTCAGAATCAGCGCTTCATCCTTGCCGGCGGCACGGATGTTGGTCAGCTTCTTGGTCTTGGTCGGGTTGACCACGAGATCGTTCTCGCGGCTGTGGATGCCGATGATCATGCCCTCGTAGAGCTTCTCACCGTGGCTCACGAACATGCGGCCGCGCTCCTGCAGGTTGAACAGGGAGTAGGCAACCGCCTCGCCCTGCTCGCTGCTGATGAGCACGCCGTTGTGGCGATCGGGGATCTCGCCTTTGACCGGTGCAAAGCCGTCGAAAATGTGGCTGATGAGTCCGGTGCCGCGGGTGGTGGTCATGAACTCACCCTGAAAGCCGATCAGGCCACGGGCGGGGACACGGTACTCGAGACGGGCACGGCCGCTGTTGCCGTCGATAGCCATGTCGGTGAGCTCAGCACGGCGAGTGCCGAGGGCCTCCATGACGGCGCCCTGGTGGGACTCTTCGATGTCGACGGTGAGCGCTTCGTAGGGCTCGTGAACCACGCCGTCGACGATCTTCGTCAACACCTGGGGACGGGAGACCGCCAACTCGTAGCCTTCACGCCGCATGTTTTCGACTAGAATCGTCAGATGCAACTCGCCGCGGCCGGAGACGCGCATGACGTCCGGCTCTTCGGTGTCTTCGACACGAAGCGCGACGTTGCTCTGCAGCTCCCGGTACAGGCGCTCGCGGATCTGGCGGCTGGTGACGTACTTGCCTTCCCGTCCTGCATAGGGCGAGGTATTTACCTGGAAATTCATCGCCAGGGTCGGCTCGTCAACACGGATCGGGGGCAGGCCTACCGCGGCTTCCGGAGCGCAGACCGTTACGCCGATGTTGATGTCTTCAATTCCGGTGATTGCGACGATGTCGCCGGCCGAAGCCTCATCCGTAGGCGTCCGCGCCAGCCCCGTGAACGTCAACACCTGCTGGATCTTTGCAGGCCCACGGTCCTCGTCACCGAAGCGCAGCACCACGTTCTGATTGGGCTTGACCGACCCGCCGCGGATGCGGCCGATGCCGATACGACCCACGTAGGAGTTGTAGTGGAGCGTGGAGATCTGCAGCTGGAGCGGCTTTCCCGCGTCGGCGGCCGGCGGTGGCACATAGGCCAGCACGGCCTCAAACAGCGCGGACATGTCGGGACGACGCTCAGTGAAATCGGTGCTGGCCCAGCCCTGCAGGGCCGAGGCGTAGATCACCGGGAAATCCAACTGCTCGTCGCTGGCACCGAGCTTGTCGAACAGCTCGAAAGTCTGGTCGATCACCCAGCCGGGACGCGCGCCGGGACGGTCGATCTTGTTGACCACCACAATGGCCTTGAGCCCAAGCGCCAGCGCCTTGCGCGTAACGAAGCGGGTCTGGGGCATCGGGCCCTCGACCGCGTCGACGAGCAGCAGTACGCCGTCAACCATGGACAGCACTCGCTCGACTTCGCCACCGAAGTCAGCGTGGCCGGGTGTGTCTACGATGTTGATCCGGGTGCCGCCATACTCGATCGCGCAGTTCTTCGCGAGAATGGTGATACCGCGCTCCCGCTCGATATCGTTCGAGTCCATGATGCGCTCGCCGATTTTCTCGTGGGCCGCGAAGGTGCCTGACTGCTTCAGCAGGCAGTCGACCAAGGTGGTTTTGCCATGGTCAACGTGAGCGATGATGGCTATGTTGCGTATGGGGCGATTCATAGGGGGTAGCTTATGTCGGGCATGTGTACGGTCGCTGACAGCTGCAGCGCCGGCGCATGCGGCAAGCCCTGAAGGCGCATACGCAAAAAAGGACGCGCAGGGTACCAGATTCAAAGGCCTATTGTGAGTTACTGGGCCGGCTTGTTAACTCAATTGGGGAATACCCTATAACCCTTTGATTCCATTGACCAGGGGTTCAGCTCCACAACCCTGTCCAGAACGCACTGATTTCGGGCGCCCAGGAGGAAATTCAAGGCCTGTGCGCTGATCAGGAGCGCGCCGAGACGGGCGTAGAGGTTGAGCGGGGGATCAGCTTCAGCTGTACCCCGAGGCTCCCTTTCCCTGGGCAGCCGATACGAAGAGTCCGGCGGAAGCTGTGACAGCTCCTTGGCCCCGAAGCATCTGGATGGATCAATCAGCGGTCCGAGGCGGACCACGCGACCTACCAGGCAGCACAGCAGCAGCGGGGATCCTTCCTCGACCGCTTGCTGCGCAACATCATTGAATGATTGGTCGGCTTCGCTGTCCGCACAGGCGATGACCAGTGCGGGTCGGAGCGACTGGAGCAGGTAATCGGTCTCGCGGTGGACGCCGAGTCGCTGGAGCTCTATGCGTGTTGCGGCTGCCAAGTGGCCGTCACCACAAACATGCACGTGCCGCACAACTTTGGCATCCGTGCCGACCCACGTCCTGGAGCGTCGCATGCCGTCATCGTACTTATCCGCTACGGGATGAGAAGCCCGTAAAACTGCCGTAAATAGGCAATTTTGCTTGTTTACTTCGATGGCCCGATGCGCAGGCTTCGGGTCGCCAGCCGGACCTCAATGAGGAAGGCGATGTAGGCGCCGGTGATGAAGATCATTGCGCCTACGAACAGGAGTGCGATGGTCCCAGCGAAACCCGAGCCGAAGAACGCATTGGCAAACAGGGTGATGACGACCAGCGCGATCAATACCGCTGAGCAACCGCACATCGTGATGGCTGCATTGATGTAACGCGCTCTTCGCGCGAGTATCCCGAGATCTTCATGTATCTGGCGGGCATCGGCGGGATGGCGAGTGAGCAATTCTTCGAGGTGCCGCGCGCGGTCCACGGCTCGTGTGAGGCGACTGGTCATTACGCCCAATGTCACACCGACGCCTGACAACAGGAAGACGGGCGCGAGGGCCGACTGGATGAGATGTGAGATGTCCATACTACGCAACGCTCGGGACGACATGGATATGATGCCAGTAATGACGGAAGAGATACCTACCGCATGAAGAAACGCCTGGATGAGCACTGGGACACAAAGTCACTCCTGTATACCTGCCACGAGCGCTCCATCGAGTTATTGAAGCGGAACCTGACGGACGGCGGAATTCTGGCCGCAACACCGGGTGATCGCGCGGAGCAGCGGGGGTACACGGCCATCTTCGGGCGCGATGCGGCTGTCTGTGCGCTGGGCATGGTGGTCTCCGGCGACAAACTGTTGGAGCGGGAGGCTGTCAGGGGCCTGCATACATTGGCGGATCACCAGGCCCCGAACGGGCAGATTGCCAAGTTTGTCGACCTGCACCGGCAGGAAGCGGACTTCTGGTACCTGGGATGTATTGATTCGACGTTGTGGTGGTTGATTGCGCTGGCAATCCTGGATCGGCGTGGGCACCCGCGTGGCCTGCTCCGGCGCTACGCCCGGAAGATCCAGCTGGCGATCCAGTGGCTACTGGCGCAGGAGCACCAGCGTTTCTTTCTGCTGCAACAGAATGAAGCCAGCGACTGGGCTGACATCATGCCGCGGTCGGGGTTTGTGCTGTATACCAACGCGCTGTGGTATTTCGTCAAGCGGTTGTTTTCAGTCGGGCATGCTGAGCAGACGCTCGAGAACTTCAACGGGTTGTTTCACCCGTTCTCGGCCAAGCTGGCGGAGTATCGGCGGGCGCGCCTTCTGAACGAGTACGTGTTGAAAAAGGGGCGCGATCGCGACTTGTACCTGAGCTTTGTCAACTTCTCGTTCTGGGGCGATGAAGGTGATGTGTTTGGGAATGTGCTGGCGGTGTTGATGGGGCTCGCCGATGAACGGGCAACCCGCCGAACACTCGACGCCTTGGCGAAGGCGCAGGTGGGCGATCCGTATCCGGTGCGCGCAGTGACGCATCCCATCCGGCACAAGAGCTCGTTGTGGCGGCCTTACATGGCGCGCCATCGGCAGAACCAGGTGTGGCAATACCACAATGGGGGGATTTGGCCGATGGTGGGCGGGTTTTGGATTGCAGCGCTGGCCGGCGCCGGGCGGGCTCGTCAGGCGCAGCAGGGATTGGTTGGGATGGCACGGGCGTGTGAGGTTGGGGACTGGGCGTTTACCGAGTGGCTCCACGGGAGGACGCTGGCGCCTCGGGGGATGCCGGGGCAGTCGTGGAATGCGGCTGCTTTTTTGATGGCGGAGTCGGCGCTCGCGGGCGCCGCGGATTTGTTTGCGGGTTGAGTTGGAAGGGGCGGCGAGCTCGCCCGGCTGGACGGAATGCGAGCCGCGAGGCCGGCGCGGCGGCGCGGCTCGCAGCGGCACGGCGGCACGTCAGTCGGGCGGATTGTTGGCCTTCAAAAATGCTACAGAGCTCTGCAGCATCAGCAGGCGGGTCTCGCTGCGGGACAGCCAGTGATCCTCCTTCTTCAGGGTAACCATCTCCACCGGCTTGTTGGCCTTCTTCAGCGCCTTCAGCATGAATTCGCTCTGCTCATACGCAACGATCGTGTCGTCTTTGCCGTGGATCAGCATGACGGGCACAGTGACCCGGTCGATGTACTTTATCGGTGAGATGGCATCCAACGACGGATCATCCGGGCCCGTGACGCCCATGTAGCGGTTCCAATAGCGGGTTCCTACGTGATCGCCCCCGTTCTCGCGCTGCTTTTCCCACTTGAGCATTTTCTGCAAATCCGAGATGCCGGCAACCGAAACGGCGCACCGATAGATACCGGGGTCGAGCGTTACGCCGGCAAGTGCCGCGTAACCTCCATAGCTGGCCCCGACGATGCAAACGCGAGTGGGATCAATCGTCCCCTGTTTGGCTAGGTAACGGACTCCGTCGGACAAGTCCGTCTGCATCTTCCGGCCCCATTCCCCGTAGCCGGCAGCCATGAACGCTTGTGTGGTCATGGAGCCGCGAAAGTTGGGTCGGAGCACGGCGTAGCCCTGCGAGGCCATTGCCTGGGTCCACCAATCGAAGTCTGCGGTATCACGGGCGGCCGGGCCACCGTGCGGAAACACTATCAATGGCAGCTTGGTGACCGGTTTGCCGGCGGGTAATGTCAGGTAGGCGGGTATTTTCAGGCCGTCGGCGGCCTCGTATGTGATGCGACGCGTTTCCAGCGAATCCTGGATGCCGTCGTAGACGTCGCCCAGAAGCGTTGCCCGCGCGGTGTTCATGTTGATCAGCTCGTAGCGATATCCTCTCGGTCCGTCCACTCGCACGACAAACTGCATCAGGTCCGCGGACGTCGACAGCAGATCGACGCGCTCACCCTCGAAAGCGTTTTCCACTGACCGCCAGCGGCTCTTCAATTCAGGGCTGAAGAACACGTACTTGGATTCGTCCTCAATACTGACACCCCCGATCATTCGATGGGTCCTGGGGTCTTCGAGTGCCCGGTTGAGATCGTCACCCCCCTCGATGGGCGGTCCCAGTTTGCCATCCTGCAGTGACAGCAACTCCCACACCGGCTCACCCTTGTCCAGGGTCGATACCAACACCGAATCGCCCTTGGGTCCGAAGCCCACCATGTCGGGAACATCGATGGGCGAGCGCTGCGTCTCGGCCTCGAACCAATGGCCGTTGTGGTGCAACTTCATCTGCCAGCGCTGGTCGCGCTCGTAATAATTGTCTTCGGCCACCACCTCGCCGGCTTCATCCACCAGCCAGCCGCGGGTCGCGTCGCTTCCCAGGCGCGCCACGCTCTGCCGACGCGTCGTCAGGTTCACCTTGAAGAGAGCGGGTTTGACCGTGTCCTGAACGTACAGACTCGGTACGAACACCACGGTGTCATTACCGATGTGGCGCACCATTGGGGAATCGACGATCGTGTTGATCGAACGCACCTCATCGGTGGGCGCCGGATACACCCGCAGTTTTTTGCTGCTGATTTCGAAGACCGACAGCTGATTCCATTCCGTGTCCTTGCCCACCAGGCCCCAGGGCATTCCCGTGGTCGAGGTGGTGATCAACAGATGGTCACTGTCGGCCCAGGCGAGATGGCGCAACTTGGTCTCGCCCAGCAGCGCACGCGCGAGCAATTTGTTCGGCAGGTCCGCAATCACGAGCACGCGCCGGTTTTCGTCCGTACGAACGAAGGCTATTCGCGTGCCGTCCGGGGCCAGTGCAACATCTTCGAGATTGGGAAGGCGACCGTAGGTCTCGAGCGGCGTGGCCCCCGCGACCTGAATGCCAGCCAGGATTGCTGGAACCGGAATAACTGCCCACAATGCCGCCACCACGAGCCTCAGCGCCCGTCCGGTATGGCTAGAGACCCCCATGAACGCTCCCTTTTATGATCTGGCTGGCGACTAGCTATCGCTCAAGTATCGTCCCACAGCATAAGTAGACCTCCTGTGATGCACAACTCAGAACGATTGCTGACTTTTCCTGCGCTCCTGAACGCCCGCGATCTGGGCGGTTATCCGACGGTGGACGGGGGACAGACCCGTTGGCGGTCCCTGTTGCGATCCGATGACCTGGCGCAACTCACGCCCGTCGGGATCCAGGCTCTGGCCGAATTCGGCGTGCGGACTGTGCTCGATTTGCGGTGGGCAGAGGAAATCGTGCTCAACCCCAGTCCCATTGGCTCGCATGCGCCGCAGATTCGCTATGTCCACCTGTCGCTGTTGGCCAGTACCCCGACCCAGTGGCGGGAGTTGAGCAAGAGTTGTGAGAAAGAGCGCTGGAAGTGCGTGGTTCTGGAGCAGGTCCGACCACAACTGCGGGACGTGCTCAAAGTGATTGCGGCGGCGGCTGCCGGTCCGTTGTTGTTTCACTGTGTGGCCGGAAAGGATCGCACCGGGTTGATTGCGGCGTTGATGTTGACTCTCGCGGACGTCGAGCCTGAAGCGATAGCAGCGGATTATGCAGAGAGTACTCAGATGTTGGGCGACGCCTACCTCGAGCGCTACAAGGACGCAGACCCGCAGGACGTCCTGGAGAATGTGCGCTGTCCGGAAGAAGGGGTTCATAACATGCTGGCCTATCTCGAGGCTGAGGGCGGGATTCGCGAGTATCTCGGGAAGATCGGCCTCAATGAGCTGGAGATCGCCCGGCTGCGCGCTCGATTGAGAGACTGATGCTCACCGTGCTGGTGACGGGGGCGACCGGCGGAATCGGCCTCCAGACCGCCAAGGTGCTCGCCCGGATGGGCTACTCGGTCATCATTCATGGACGCGATGCGCGAAAAGGCGCCGCGGCTGTGGATGCGGTTAGGGCCGCTGCCGCGGGCGTTGCGGCGACCACGAGTGCTGCTGCTGGCACGGGTGCTGTAGGTTCCGCCGGTGCCGTGAATCCGTTTCGGGGCGCGACCAGCGCGGGCGCTGCGGCTGCCACGGCTACCGGAGGTGCTTCGGGTGCTGCAAGTGTCGCGGGCGCCAGTATCAGGTTCGTGCAGGCGGATTTCGCTTCGCTGCGGCAGGTGCGGGATCTCGCTGCCGAGGTTGTTGCCTCCGTGCCGCGCCTGGATGTGTTGATCAACAACGCCGGCTGCGGAAATATTTCGCGCAGCGTCACTGCCGACGGCTACGAAACTACTTTCGCAGTCAACCATCTGGCGCCGTTTCTCCTGACCAACCTGCTGCTCGACACGTTGAAAAAATCGCCAGCGGCGCGAATTGTCAACGTGGCCTCCCGGGCGCATCGCAACCAGGAGCTGGATTTCGCTGACCTGATGAGCGAGCGCGACTACCGGGTGATGCGCACCTATGGCCGCTCGAAGCTGGCCAACATCCTGTTCACGCAGTCCCTGGCCAAACGGCTGGCCGGCTCCCATGTGACTGCGAATTGTCTGCATCCGGGGCTCATCGCCACCGGCATCGGGCAGACCCACCCGGCGGCGCGGTTCGCCTGGAAGTTGATTGTGTTGCTGCGGGGAGGAATCTCCGTCGAGGAAGGAGCGAAGACGAGCGTGTATCTCGCGACCTCGCCCGATGTTGAAGGGCTGTCGAGCGGTTATTACGCGAAGTGTCACCCAGCGCAGTTGCAGACGAGAGCCGAGGCCGTGTCGGATGCGGTGGGCGGGCGGTTGTGGAAAATCAGTGAGGAGCTGGTGGGATTGCCGTGTTCGTCCTGAAGTCGCTGGCCCGCGAGCTCATTCTTCCACCGACCTCGCTCCTGCTGCTGACTTTCATCGGCGCGCTGCTGATCTGGCGACAACGCCGTTTTGGATGGGTGGTCTTTGTTGTTGGCTTCGGGTCGCTGTGGCTGCTGTGCATACCGGCCGTTGCCGACCGCATAGCGATGCTCGCTGAAAGGTACCCCGCGCTCAATCCGGGTCAACCCGTCAATGCCCAGGCCGTTGTGGTTATTGGTGGTGGCGGGCAAAGAAACTATGCACCTGAATACAACGGTCCCATGGCAGACCCGATTCTGCTCGAGCGGCTCACCCTGGCGGCCTATCTTGCGCGCCATTACTCGCTGCCCGTTGCGGTAAGCGGTGCGCCCACAGAAGGGTCCACGATGGCGCAGACGCTCTCGCGGAATTTCGGGGTGGTGCCGCGTTGGATCGACGGCAATTCGCGTGACACGTTCGAAAACGCGCAATTGTCGGCCAAGCTTTTGTTTCCTGCTGGAGTAAAACGGATCATTCTCGTCACGAGCAGCGCGCACGAGTGGCGGGCCGCGCATGAGTTCATGGACGCAGGATTCGCTGTCGTGCCGGCACCGGCCGGAGTGTCGACCACCCGGGAATATGGCGTGTTTCGCTACGTACCCAGCACTTCAGCATTGACGCGCTCGTACTCGGCCGTTTATGAATTGATTGGCGAGCCCATGAGACGCCTGCTCGCGGCGGGCGGTGTTAGAGAGAAGTTGGATCGGAATGTGCGCACCATCGGCCCGGCGTCAGGCACAGATTCTACGCGGCAGTGACACTTGCGGCGGCTCGAGACTTTGACACCCCGCAGCGGATGCTGCTTAGGGGTGCGATAAAACCCAGGCTGATTACAGGCCTTTCCTGTACGCGGAGGATCTCACGAATGTTATCGATGGCGTCTGGGGTGGCGATGGTCAAGCGGGAAGCGGGACTAAAGCCCGCTATGGGGGTTCTGGTTGAGGCTTCGAACCGGTATGCGGCCTGGTTTCACGAGCTCGACGCATGGACGCAGTACTGGGACATCTATCATCCCGAGACGGCTGGCCGGTATCACTTCGGCAATGGCACGACGGAGCCGGGACTGCTGCGCAAGTTCCTGCGGCGCGAGCAGCGGCCACCCGTCTTCAATGCCTGGGTGCGGATGGCGCTGTCTCTCGATGGCCGCGAGAAGTTTGTTGAGGAGGCGCGGGTGCCTGAGGTCGCGGCCGCTGTACTGGAGGTGGACCGGTTGGTCTCGCGCTTGTTCGGGAAGCATTTCGGAGATGCCTCGGACCCTCGCGTGCAGGAAGACTATATCAACGCGATGCTGTGTTTCGGCTGCGACACGTTGCCGCCGGCGTCGGAGCGTGCGGAACAGTTTTCGGATAGCGATCCGCGGAAGAAGGCTGCCGGGCGCTACGCAATGGAGGTCGATCTCGTCTGGTTCTCCTGCGCGCTACACCTCGAAGCCGTGCACGCCATCTATGGTGTTGATGAGGATCACGCGCGGCGCGCGTTGATGTTGGCTGGCATTGCAGTCGGCTGCTCGGCGGATTTCGTCTGGCGCGGCCACCGGCAGAGCCGTCCGGAGTACAGCCGGGATTTTCAGACGGCCTATCTGCTGCGGAACATGGGTGTTGATTGGGCCGGAGACTTCCGCTCTGCCTGCGCAGAGGTGCATGCGTTGTTTCGGATTCGGGAGTGGGGCAGGGAAGGTTAGGGCCTACTTCGGGGCGCGTGGCTGCACGGTGAGGTGCGTGAGCCTGCGGGTCACTTTTTTACCCGAGTCCAACTCGCACTGCCAGAAGGTCAACACGCGATAACCCTCCCGCTGTAATGTGGCACGGGCGGCGTCGTCCCGCTCCACGTTGCGCGAGAATTTGTTGAGCCAGAACCCGGTGTTGGTGCGCGGCGTAGTCGCCTTGTGACAGCCCGCATGCCGATGCCAGTAGCAGCCGTGAACAAAAATCGCCCAGCGGCGGGAGCGGTTGGCCAGGTCAGGAGAGCCGGGCAGGTCTTTGTTGTTGACGGTGTAGCGCAGGCCCAGCGTTGTTACTGCTCGCCGCACGGTCAGTTCCGGCGCGGTTCCCGTCTGCCGGATACGGGACATGCGGGCGGACGTCGCAGCATCAGTCCGCAGGGCCGCCTTTCCCGCCAGGCGTCGTTCGACTTTCTTAAAAGGTTGCTTGGACACTCGGCCGTTTCACGCTCTTCGCAGGCTTCATCGACTTCGCCATGCGCGTCTCGTGCGCCCGCAGTGCGCTCAGGAAGCCGATTGGGAAAATCAGGCCGCTGCGTCCGGTCCGCTCCAGGAAGCCACGGGTCGCCTTGAGGGACAGGGGCCGCGGAGGATGTTTGAGGAAGGCCGACAGCGACTGATAAGACCGTCTGACTGGCCATTCCGAGGCCTCGACAGCCACTCGTCCGTTACCCACATTCCACGCCGCGGTCGGCCAGGGAGCACCTCGAATGGGCCGCGTCGCGAACTCCAATACGCGACCGGGATCTGCCATCCTGCGTCCGATCCATTCCGCCGCTGGAACGCTCACCGCATTGCCGACCAGTTTCCAGCGGCGTCCGGTTCGGCCAACGGTCTCGGCTGGCTTCGTCCAATCGCTCGGGAATCCCTGAAGTCGTTCGGCATCCCGCAGGTCGGGCGTTACGACCTCTCCCGTGGGCAACAGAATCGCGGGCGGGGAGGGAATGCCGACGGTCGAGCCTCCTTTCAAAGTCGGGATGGCATCCACGGCCCATCCCAATCCCCGAATGCCTTCGGTCCAATAGAATCCGCAGGCCGCGTGGCTCTCGTTGACCTTCGACTCAGCGATCAGGCCGGCTTCGTCAGCAAACAGCACTGTCCGGGGGTCATCGGTGAGAGACGCCAGCAGATAAACCCGCCGCCGTCGTTGTGGTCGACCGAGTGCACGCGAATCGATCACCCGATAAGCCCAGCGATACCCGAGTGTCTCGAGTGCGTCCGTAATGTGGTCCATTGCGCGGCCCCGATTGAGCTGCAACATGAACGGCACGTTTTCCAGCAGGACCCACGGCGTTTTGTGTTTTTGGACGAGCCGGAAAACCTCGCCCACGAGACCCGAGCGCAGGCCGGCGATTCCAGCGGTTTGACCCGCCTGACTCAAATCCTGGCAGGGAAATCCCGCGACCACGAGGGTGGTCGGTTTGGGCAGGCTCTCCAAAGTGGTCACGTCGTCGTGATGGGCGATGTCGGGGAAGTGAGCCTTGAGAACGGCCGTGGCGCCGGCGTCAGTTTCACAAAGGAGTATGGTGAGGTGGCCTGCCCGATGCAGGCCCCGCTCGAGACCCCCAATTCCGGCAAAGAGTCCGACGATCTCGTGTTTCGGCATTCAGCTTCAGGCCCGCGAGCAGTCAATTCGCTGATTCTATCCTGAACGGCCACGGGCTCAATTGCTCGTTCAGTCAGCAGACGGATCAGTCCGACGGCGTGAGTCGGATGATGCCGTTGCCGGCATTCTCGTGCTCCTCATCCGCATGGATCCCGAACCACTTCTGCAGGGCTGACACGAAACTGTCCGGATCCGTGGCCTGAAATGCACCGCCGATCCGCCGGTTGGCGATCGAAGGATCGGTCACGACCAGATGTTTGCGGTTGTAGCGATTGAACTCATCGGTGACCTCGGCGAGGGTTTCGCCCTGAAAGGACAGTAGGCCCGCCGTCCAGCTGAGTTTGCGATTGATCTCTTCCATACCGACTTTAGTCAGGTGGATCCCTTCCGGACGAATGGCCGCGGCCTCCCCTTCTTCCAGAGTTGACCGGGAGGCGGGATTGCGCCGGAACGCGACGTCAATGAACCTGTCGGCGGGTTCCAGAACCACCCTGCCCCGGGTGACTGAAACATCAACTGCACCCGCAGCGTGTACCCGGACGACAAACTCTACTGTTGCTTCATTTACCGGCTCGGCGCGCACCGCGACGCTCGCGGCGCTGACAGTAAACGGCCGGCGGCTGTCATTCACAACGTTGATCAACGCCTCGCCGCGGATCAACTGGATCTCGCGCCGCCGGGCCGTCAACCGGGTTCTGATCTCACTGTCAGTGTTGAGTTGGATGCCGCTGCCGTCAGCCAGAGTGACGTGCTCGTACCCGCCGATGCTGGTCGTATACTTTATCCACTCGGTCGGAGCGAGTGTGATCCAGACGGCGAAGCCGGCGAGATATAAGATCAAAGTCAGCCCCGCCGCGGCCGCCACCCAGAACGGCCAGCCCGATCGCTTGTTGGATTGGGGGGTGCGGAAGGTCAGGTCCGCGTGTTTCAACAGATCCGGGTCGACGTTCCCGTCCAGGGGCCGCGCGCTGCGCATGCGACTCGTACGCCGCCAGGCTTCTTTGATTCTGAGGAACGTGATCCGGTTGCGGGGTTCGAGCAGCCAACGCTCCAGGTCGGCTCGCATACCGTCCGTGAAATCTCCGCTCTCGCTGCGGATTATCCACTCGGAGGCCCGCTGCTCAATGTCAGTTGCTCTCGTCATGGTGCTTCTTGTGCCAGCGCTCTCGAGCTCGACAATAGTCGGGTCGTCCGTGCGAACGTCCCTGGATTGAAACGACACGCCCGCGACTAAGCGGGTGCCGAAGATGATGCGCCGGTCGGCAATCTCCTTTTGCTTTCCATCCCATGCTGGTAGACGTTTGGCTTTGAGACCTCCGCTATGCCACGGCCTGAAAACAGGCTTTTCGTGGTGCTGAGTATCTCCCCCTTGTTTTGTTGCGACGCACTATAGCCTGTAATCAACTGGCCCGTAACGGACAGGCGGGGACGTTTGTGTGCGTCTGGCAAAGCCCCTTCCCGTCATAAGACACATGTACTGTCGCGACGCAGCCGAATATCTCACCAAAGGAATTCATCTAACGGATCGTTTGCGCGGGGCCGTCCGACTTACTTGTGAACCTACGGCGCGTCCATTTCAAACTAGGCCTGACATTGATTCGAATGGACGAACCGGTGAGGTGATTACGCTCAGCGGGGGAAATGCGGCTGGGGGAGATCTCGAGTCCCGGGGATCCGCAGACCTCGAGCCCCCGGCGCCGGAACACTGACCCGGGCGGGGGACGGCTGTTTCGCTAATCCATGTCAGAGATTGGAAAATAGTCCTTCCCCGGCAGCCGCGCGCGCCGACTCTTCTGGTATAGAGTCCGCAGGGTCGGAACCTGCGACCCATGGAAGGAGCGCGGAAATAATGCAAGCTTTTCGCAAGAACACCGCCCACTTGCGGGAAGTCATTGCGCTGATCTGGACTGATGCCACCGGGTTTGTCCGGTTCCGGCTGATGGTTGCGCTTCTTCTGATCATGATTGCGTCGGCAATGACGGCCCTGGGGCCCGTTGCGCTGAAACTCGTCGTGGACGGATTCACGGGGCAGGCCGGCACGGCAGGTACTTCGGCCGTCGTTTTGATCGGCTTGTACGTGTTATCGCAGTGGTTGGCGCGGACGGCGGGTGAGATTCGCGGGCTCGTCTATGCGCGCGCCGAGCGTCGTATGTCGCGCATGCTGAGTGAGCGGCTGTTTGCTCATGTCATGCGGTTGCCATTGAAGTTTCATCTGGACCGCCAGACGGGGGCCATCAGCCAGACGCTGGACAATGGACTCAATGGCTACCAGATGGTCCTTCACACGTTGGTGTTCACCATCCTGCCGGTTGCCACCGAGCTGGGGACCGTTGTGGTGGTGCTGTCGAGGCTGGATCACCCGGCATTTCTGGGTTTGTTTTCGGGCGCGATAGTCGCCTATGGGGTGGTGTTCTGGTATTCGGCCGTCACCATCATGGCTGCGGCGCACGCCGCCTCGGACTCGCAGGTGAATGCGACTGCGGTGATGACCGACAGCATTTTGAACTACGAGACGGTCAAGTATTTCACTGCCGAGTCGGTTGTGCAGCAGCGTGTCAGTCGCGCATTGATTCAGACAGAAGACGGTTGGGTCGGGTTCTTCCGGCGTTATGCGTACAACGGCCTGTTTATTGCGACGATCTTTGCCGGATTCCTGGCCGTGACGATTCTGTACGCGGCGCGCGAGGTGCAGAGCGGTCACATGACGGTCGGCACCTTTGTGCTCGTCAACACCTATATGCTGCAGATCGTCCGGCCTGTGGAGCAGCTCGGCTACGCCATGCAGATGCTGTCCCAGGGGTTGGCCTTCCTGGGGAAGCTGTTTGAAATATTCCGCGAGCAGCCGGAAGTGGCTGCCGGCGTGGAGCATTCCGCGCCAGGAGGCGCGGGAAGGCTCGAGTTTGCGCAAGTCGCGGTTGCGTATCGTGCCGATCGCGTCATCCTGACGGACATCAATTTCACGCTTCCGGCCGGCAAAACACTGGGGGTCGTCGGGGGCAGCGGGTCAGGCAAGTCGACGCTCGTCAGATTGCTGGTGAGACTGATCGATCCGGATGCGGGCCGAATCGTGCTCGATGGAGTGCCTGTTCGGGAGCTGTCGCTGGGGTGGTTGCGGCAGGCGATTGCGGTTGTGCCCCAGGACACCGTGTTGTTCAACGATACCATCGGTTACAACATAGCGTTCGGCAAGGAAGGCAGCACTCAGGCCGAGGTGGAGCATGTCGCCCGCCTGGCACACCTGCACGATTTCATCATGAGTCTGCCGGACGGCTATGACACGAAAGTCGGTGAGCGCGGAGTCAAATTGTCAGGCGGAGAGAAGCAGCGAGTGTCAATCGCGCGTGCCGCGATAAAGCGTCCCCGCATCTACGTGTTTGACGAGGCAACTTCCTCATTAGACAGCAACACCGAACGCGAAATACTGAAAAACCTGCGCGAGATCTCGCGCTTCAGCACCACTGTAGTCATTGCGCACCGGCTTTCGACAGTTGTACACGCGGACGAGATCGTGGTGCTCGATGGCGGTACCATCGTTGAGCGCGGAACCCATTCGACTTTGCTGAGGCAGCACGGCCGGTATGCGGCGCTCTGGGAGGCGCAACAACAGGGGACGGTGGCCGCTTAGCCTTTACCTGCCTTCCAGCCGATCAACCCACGCCTCACACAGCTGGACCGCCTCGCGGGGCTCGAAATTGTCCGGCTCCAGACACCATTCGAGCCACAATCCGTCAATCAGGGCGGTGAGCCCGATGGCGGCCAGCCGCAGATTGAATCGCAGCTCGCCGGTTTCCCGTTCCAGGTCTGCCAACATCCCGCGCAGCAGGTCGACGTACCCGTGATAGGTCTCGCTTTGCACGCGCTGGATGTCTTTCGAGTGGCGATAGAGGCCCCAAAACACCACCCAGACCGCAAGAACATCACTGTCGAGGTTAGGAGGTGAGAATGACGCGTTGAAGAAAGCGCGCAACTGCTCGCGCGGCGAGCCGGCAGTGCTCACGATGGCCCGCTGCAGGTAGCCCACCAACTCGCTGTTGAAATGGCGATACGCTTCGGCGACGAGCGCGTCCTTCGTCGGGAAGTGATGATTGATCAGCCCGATGGATACTTCAGCCTGTGCACTGATCCGGCGGATGGACAGTCCGTCGTGGCCATACTTCTTGAGACATTCAATCGTCGCTTCGACCAGCGCCTGCCGCCGCTCGTCCGGCAGCTTGCGCTCGAAGCGCGGTTCCGCGGATTTTTTGCGGGTGCGCTTCAATCAGGCCGCTCGATTGAGCCGCCCCCGTTTGAAATCGATCAGGATCTCGCGCGCCGCGTTGTGTCCCGGGGCGCCGGTGACGCCGCCGCCCGGGTGTGTGCCGGCACCACACATGTAGAGTCCCGGCAGCGGGCCCCGGTAATTCCCGTGGCCCAAGGTCGGCCGAGCCGAGAACATCTGATCCAGTTGCAGGGTGCCATGCATGATATCGCCGCCGATCAGCCCGAATGTGCGCTCCAGATCCAACGGGCTCATGATCTGACGGCCGAGGACGGAAGTCTTGAAGTTCGGTGCGTGCTCGTTGACGGTGTTGATCATCAGGTCGGCAACCGTTTCTCGATGCGTGTCCCAGGACTCCCCGTTGGGCAGCTTGGGGGCTACGTGCTGACAGAAAAGGCTGGCGACGTGTTGGCCGGCAGGGGCCAGGCTGTCATCCACAGTCGAGGGAATCAGCATTTCGACAATGGGCTTCTTTGACCAGCCGAACGACCGGGCGTCAAAAAAGGCCTGTTCCATGTACCTGAGGGTGGGAGCAAGGATGATACCGGCCGTATGGTGGTCACCCCGCGTCTTGCCGGGCAGGCACGTGAAGTCGGGCAGCTCGGACAGCGCCACGTTCATCCGGAACGTTCCCGAACCACAGCGGTAGTTGCTCATCCGCTCGCGAAACTCGGCGGGCAATGCGCCCTGATCGATCAGGTTGAGATACAGGAGGCGGGGGTTGAGATTGGAAATCACCGCGCCGGCCCGGAAGGTTTCGCCAGACCCGGTGACAGCACCGACTGCTCTGCCGCCCTCCACGATCACTTCCCGCACGGGACTACCGACACGAATATCTACACCGCGCGAGACAGCTGACCTCGCCATGGCTTGTGTGATTGCGCCCATGCCGCCGATGGCGTGCCCCCAGGCACCCTTCTTCCCGTTGACCTCTCCAAACACGTGGTGCAGCAGGACATACGCCGATCCCGGCGTATAGGGGCTGGCGTAGTTGCCGACGATTCCGTCAAAACCGTACACGGCCTTGATAGGGTCCGTTTCAAACCAACCATCCAGATAGTCGCCGGCGGAGGTTGCGAACAGGGCGAGCAACTCGCGCCGCATGCTCATGTTGAGCTTGCGCAAACGCCCACCCATGCGCGCCGCGCTCATGAGCTCGGGCAGCGCCGACAGCCAGTTGCCCTCCACCACGTTTGGTGGCGTTTCCAACACGAGATCGCGCAGCACGTCGGCTATGAGGTCGAGCCTTTCACCGTAGGCGTCGAGGCGACCCGCATCCTTCTTCGAGAATTTCCCGACTTCCGGATGAGTGTGGTCACCGCCTGTCTTCAGGTACCGGCCGTCTTCGGTAGGCAGGAAATTCGAGACCAGGCGCTCCACTACACGCAGGCCGTGCTTCGGCAGCTCCAGGTCCCGGATCACCTTCGGATTGAGGAGTGAGACCGTGTACGCCGCAACCGAATTACGGAAGCCGGGATGGAATTCCTCGGTCACCGCAGCGCCGCCCACGACGCCGCGCCTTTCGAGCACGGTTACCTTGAGACCGCCGGCCGCGAGATACGCGGCGCAGACGAGGCCGTTGTGGCCGCCACCAATGATCAGCGCATCACACTGTGTGGATGTCGCAGCCATGTTGTTTCCTTCGAGGCGCGATTCAAACGCGCTTCAGGTGATCGATTATGCAACTTCCTGCGGCGCGAGCTCGGGTGCCGGAAACTCAAACTCCTCGGCAGGCACTCGCGCAGTTGGATCGCGTCGGTCGCTCCAGCCCTTCGGCGGGGGCCGGTGCAGGCGTGTCTCAGGAATGAGCGAGCGCATCCGCCTCCCGAAGCTTCGCAGACAGACCTCACCGTCACTCAACGGACCGACGGTATAGGCGCTGGATCCCATGCCCGCCTGTACGCGTTCAATCAGCGCCTTGTCTTCGACACTGACCCGGCGATTGATCCGCCAGTTGAGATAGCGCGTGGCCTTCATCTCGCGACGGCTGTCTGGATGAACATAGGCGATCTCGCGCACCAGCGTTTCCGTGGGCGACACGGGCAGGAACTGCATGAAGTCGATCTGATCCGGGTAGATATCAAACGCGACATTCGGCCAGAGCTTGAAGTAGGTCCACAGCCGCTGCCGCTCGTCCGGGAGATGCTCCACCTTGGGGAGGAGGTTCTGGTACAGCCGCTCCGACCAGTTGCTCGAGGGGATGTCGCGCAGCGTGCCCCACATTTTGTCGATCCAGGGTTTCGCCTCGATGCCATAGCCTCGGCCGAAGAGACGGGTCAGTCCCGGATGCGCCACCGTGATGTGCAAGCCGTCGCTGTAGTTATCCGCGACGTTCTTCCAGTTCACCATTCGGGTGCGGAACGTCACGCGCCCCTGCGGGACGAGCTCCTCCATCCTGTAAGCCGATAGCTCGTGCGCGTAGGGGGCTGCCATCTCCTTCACCGACGGCAGGCCTGTGGCGAAGCGAACAAAGACGAAGCCTAGGAAGATCTCCTGCTCCAGCGGCACTAGGCCGTGACGGCCCATATCCAGCCCCTTGAACGCCTCCTTCTGCGGGATGGCGACTAGGCGTCCATCCAGTCCGTACGTCCAGGCGTGGTAAGGGCAGGTAATTCTGCGACCGCAATGGCCCTTCGAGTCGTCGAGGAGGCGGGACGCGCGGTGCCGGCAGGCGTTATGGAAGCTGCGGATCTGGCCGTCTTCGCCGCGCAAGGTGATGACCGACTCGCCCATGAAGTCGAAGGAGTGGTAATCGCCGACGTTCGGGACGTCGCTTTGGTGGCAGACGAGCTGCCAGGCCTGGCGGAAGATCGTTTGCTTTTCGAGCTCGAAAAACTCGGGGTCGTGGTAGATCCAGGCGGGGAGGCTGAAGCCGTCCTCGTCTGTTTGGGGTGCGGGCATGGGAACGGCTCCGAGGGAGTGCGGACTGTTGAACGATCGTACAACAGGCGCGCCCATTGGGCAATTGGCGCCGATTCCATCGAAGCGCGCGGGGTGCCTTACTGTTTTACTTCGGGTCCCGTCAAACGGATGATCTGCGATGCCGGGTCGCCGGCATTCGGTTCGGCAGGAACCGCGCGGATTCCAAAAGACTGCAGCGCCGCGAGGAAGCTGTCCAGGTCCGTGGCATCAAAAGCACCGCCGATGTGCAGGGTCGCAATAGCAGAATCGTCAATAACCAACTGCCTGCGGTTATACCGATTAAACTCCGTTACCGCTTCCGCAAGCGTGACGCGATCAAACCAGAGCCTCCCCTGGGTCCACGCCAGCTTGCGTGTCATATCCTCAGCAGCAATCTTGTGCACGTTCATCTTCCGTGCCTTGACGCTGACAGTTTCGCCGGCAGCCAAAGTCGACAACCGAGGCAGCGCGATCTGCTGCTGCGGCAACTTGCTGTTGAGCGAATCATCGGGCGGGTCGATTGCGACACGGCCTTCGGTGACGATGACGTCAACTTGCTGTTGGTCACGGAGCCGCACGGAGAAAGCGGTACCAACAGCCCGGACCACGGTATCGGCAGCGGTGACATCGAATGGGCGGTGCGTGTCGTGCGCTACTGTGAAGAGTGCCTCGCCGCGCGAGAGCACGACTTCGCGGCGCGCAGCCGTCAGTTTGACGTGGATCTCGCTGTTGGTATTGAGGAAGGCGGTGCTGCCGTCCTGGAGCGAGATGCGTTGGAAGCCGCCTTGCTCGGTTTTGAAGACCTGCCAGCCGGAGCGCGTAAAGCTCATCCAGCTCGCCGCGCCGATCGCTACGATCAGCACCGAGGCGGCTACGGCCAGCCAGGGCAGCCAGGTCTTCTTGTGGGGGGTTATGACGATTGAGCCGGGCTTGCCGAACTTGTCGATGATGTTCTCATCGACTTCGCCGTCCAGGGGCCGCAGCTTGCGCAGGACGTCGGCGTGGCGCCAGGTTTTCTCCAGCCGCACGAAAACCGCCCGGTTGCGTGCATCTGCAGCAATCCATTCCTCAAACGCAGCCGTCTGGGCGGGTGATGGGTCTCGCTCGAGACGGATCAACCACTCAGAGGCCTCGGCTTCAATATCCGACGCTGGCATAAATCGATCAGTTATCTTTCCGGTTAGACGGCGTCAAAATGGATGACGGCCGGCGGATGAAATTCCGCTATCACATTGATTATAAAAGTCTTCGGGCCGCAACGCAGGTCTCATTGTGGATTATTTCCCACAATCGGGGCCGCTGCCAATCGGGGAATTTCGGAATCTGTGTGGACGAACGCTGGCGCCAAAGGCCGCCGTTGGAGGGCATGGTAGCCAATTCCCGGAGGCGGCGACTGTGGCACTGTGTCATCCGGGCCGCGAAATCGGTAAATACATAGGATAACTGCAGATCGGCTGCCGAGGCCGGCGTCGCTCCCACGCCACAACTGCTCGCGGCGGCGCGAAGCCTCGCGGCCGGCCCTGTTTCGCGCCAGGAAGCGCACACAGCAAGGGGCGGAAGGTCAATTATCGCCGGCTGCTGCTTTCAAACGATGATTCGTACTCCAACCAACTGCTCTCATGTTGGGTGCTTGGAAGGAGCTGGTGGCACTGTCTGCAGCGCTCGGGTTCAATGATCGAATACGTCAGTCCGGACCCGGCGAGTCTCGCAGGTGTGTGTTGTGTTTGAACCGACGGACTCTCATGTGTTGCCTTGCTGTTGGTGGCAGGTACGGCGGGTGTAAAGACCACCGGTGCGCACTTTCGGCGTGCGCTGGATCAACAACTCGGCGGGTCGGTCCCGGCTCCTGACCTGCTTCGACGTCCGAAAACCGCATCCGCGGTCCTGCCTGGCGCACGCGCCGCCATTATCCATCTGAGCGAACGCCGCTCGCGAGCATTGCAGCAATGCAATTAGGCCCTTGGTCCAATAGACGGGTAGGGATGCTTCAGGGTGCCGCGCAATTGCGCGCGCCAGCTGCGCTGAATTTTCTGTTGGGTACTTGACGGACGAATGCTGTAAGCGCAGCGTTGCCGGGCCAACCGATCAATGGCATTTCGTCGAACCTAACCTGACAAGGAGCGTGAAGTGGGCGCGAGCCGCGTTGATGGACCGACGTACGAGCGATCGGAAATGCTGTCGTCAGGTTCGACATCACGACTGGAGAGGACTCATGAGCACGCTGGAAGTTGAAACGGAAATCAAGAACACAGTGCAGGCCACGGATGCAGTTGAGATAATTGACTGCGGACGCGCATCAGAGCGCACCCGGGGCGTTCCATTCCTGCTGTTGTTCGAGTTGGGCACTCCGCCCACTAACAAGCAGTTCCTGTGGTGAAGCGCCCGGGCGCGATTCGATAAGAAAAATCCTCTCGGCCTCGCTCCGGTGGGCGTAAGAGCCCACCGGACGGGGCGGGAACCTGCCGGGGAGGAGGGGTTCGATGGCGCGCTACGCACTGGCTGATCACGTATTCGTCTGCCTGAATGGTGAGCACCTGGTGCTGCTGGATCTGAAGGAAGACCGGTATTGGGCGCTGGAGGCGTCGCAGACGTCCGGCTTGGGCGCGTTGGTTCGCGGCTGGCCCGTCAAATCCCCCGATGCGCCGCCCGGTACCGATACACCGTCGCCCGAAACCGCCGCGGCCATTGAGGTGCTGCGCAGTCGCGGTTTGCTGACAGACGGCGTGCCGCCCGGCAAGGATGCAACACCGGTGGCTGCTATCAGTCCCGCTCGCGAGCTGGCAGCCGAGGCTGATCCGGCGGCAGGTCGAAAAGTCGGCAGCCGGTTGGGCTTTTTCGCGGCGTCCGCGCTGGCAAAGATAGCCCTGCGCACGTGGCCTTTCGAGCGTGTCATACGCCGCGTGAGACGGCGCAAGACGGTGTTTGCTTCCAAGGCAGCACAACTCGATGTCGAGCGCGCGCGTTCGCTGGTAGAGGCGTTCATGCGCTACCGCGTGTTCCTGTTCTCTTCAAAAGATGAGTGCCTGTACGATTCGTTGGCACTTCTCGAGTACCTGGCCCGCTATGGGATTTATGCGGATTGGGTGTTTGGAGTCCAAACGCGACCCTTTGCAGCTCACTGCTGGGTCCAACACGGTGATATCGTCTTCAACGATACCGTCGAGCACGTCAGTGGTTACACCCCGATCATGGTGGTCTGACAACCCAGGAACGCGCCCATGTACCGGTACTTCGTTCTCAACTGGAACCCCCTCGATGCGCGGTCGGCGGCGACCGCACGGCTGCTGTCGGAGCGCCTGCTCGCACGCCAGTCAGGTTGGATTCGAGCCTTTGAGGCCGTGGGAGTGGCCGCGTTTCACGCGGGGCTGGGTGCCGGTGCCAGTGAGACTTTCCTGCTCGATCACGGTGCAGGCGCCGTTTTCGGGCGGATCTTCAACCGCGACATGCCGAGCACCCCGGCGGCGCTGCGGGTTGAATTCGATGCCAGCGAGAGTTTGAAGATCGTGCAGACGGGCGGCCGCCGGCTCGTGGAGCGATATTGGGGCCGTTATGTCGGTCTGGTGCTGGATGCGGGCACGGGTGAGACCTGGGTGTTGCGCGATCCGTCCGGCCAGATGCCGTGTTTTATAGCGGCGCATCAGGGCGTCAACCTCGTGTTCTCCGACCTGGAGGATTGCGTCGCCCTGGGTGTACTGCAGTTTACCGTAAGTTGGGACTACATCCGCGGAATGATTGCCTACTCCGGGTATCAGGCACGGGAGACGGCTCTCGAGGAGGTGTCCGAGGTGCAGCTCGGGGAGCGCGTGCGCTTCTCGGGCAACACGATTCACCGCTCGTTGGAATGGAATCCACTCGCGATCGCGCAGACGGATCCCATCCAGGATCCGGACACCGCAGTCGCGGAGCTCCGGCGTACCACACGGGCCTGTATCCATGCCTGGGCTGCCTGCTATCCGGACATCCTCCACACCCTGTCCGGCGGATTGGATTCCTCCATTGTGTTGAGCTGTCTGAAGGATGCACCCTCGCAGCCCAATGTAACGTGCCTGCACTATTTCGGCACCGGCCCGGACGAGGATGAGCGCAAGTATGCGCGCCTGATGGCTGGCCACGCGCGGACCGAGCTGATCGAGCACCAGCTGACAGTAGAGGAGTCACAGCTCGACCAGATCCTCAATCTGCGCCGCTCACCCCGACCCTGGTTCTACATGTATGAAGTGGAGCACAGCCGGTTTGAAGGCCAGCTGGCGGCCGAGCGGGACGTGAAGGGCATGTTTTCCGGTGCGGGCGGCGATGGAGTGTTCTTCCAGGCACACGCCGATCTCGCGGTCACCGACTATCTGTTCGACCACGGACTGGGCCGGGATCTGTTGCGCGTGGCGGTCGATGCAGCCCGGGTGTCACGCAAGTCGATCTGGCCGCTGCTCGTCAATGCGGTACGCGCACGCGTCGTGCCGGCTCAAATGCATCCCCTGCGAATGTCAGGTCGGCCGGACCGCACCATCGTCAGTCAGGATGTGTTGAATGCCGGAAAGCGCAACCCGAAAATGATCCATCCTTGGTTTGCGGACCGGTCCACTCGCTCGGTGCCGCCCGGAATCCTCTGGCATACGCTGTCTGTTGGGGCGGCGCCCGCTTTCTATCCGTCGTTCGAGGCGGGTCCCTATCCCGAGCGCACCATGCCGCTGCTCTCGCAACCGCTCGTCGAGCTGTGCCTGCGAATTCCCACCTACGTGTTGATCAGGAACGGCGTGGACCGGGCAACGGCCCGCCGGGCATTTGCTCCGGACCTCCCGCCGGAAATCATCAAGCGGCGCAACAAAGGCCGCATCGACCAACACATTCGTGACGTCCTGGACGCGAACCTCAACTTTGTACGCGACATGCTGCTGAACGGCCGGCTGGTGAAGGAAGGTTTGCTGAACCGCCGGAACCTGGAACTGTACCTGACGCGCGAGCGCTCGCCCGCCGACTTTCAGTACTCGGAGATTCTGCAGGAGCAGCTGTGCGTGGAGGCCTGGCTGGCGCGCTGGCTGGACAGCCGCGAGACAATCACCGCGCCGCAGGCGTATGGCAGCCCGGTTCCTCACCAGGCCTTGCGGATCTGAATACTGACCAGCCGGCCCAACGGATCGGCATTCTCCTGGTCATAGCCCAGTGCCGCGGTCTGATTGTTGAGAAACGGCGGGCTCGCGTTGAAGACATTGATGGCATTCAGCTCCAGGCGCGTGTTCGCGAGGAAATTATCGCTGAAAGGGGCGAGCTCGTAGCGCAGTTGTGTATCGAACGTCGTGTAGGAGCTGATGGGCCTGTTGGGCTCGCTCACGGTATCCCTGTAGTGATTCTGGAAGTTGATCCCCACGGTGGCGCCCCAGCGCCGCTGCTGCTACGAAAGCGTGCCCCGCATTTTCAGGCTGAGCGGATTGTTCTGGGTGTCGAGCAGCTGCTGTGACGGTGCACCGGGCTCATCCTGCTGTGTGAAATGAAACAGGTAGGTGCCATCCAGGCTCAATTTCAGGGCTCCCGGCGCCCATACGCGGGTGTAGTTGGTGGTGAAATCGAGCCCCTGCTCGTACCGGCCGGCGACCGAGAGATCCAGCCGGCGATAACCCATGCCACCGTTATTTTTGCCAAACAACGGAACGGTCAACTCGCCAAATGCTGCGGCCACATTCCGGCTCAGGGCGGCGCGGCTTGCGGGGCTGACAGGCGAGACGGGTAAAGCCGTGTCGAAGACCTGGTTGCGATGGTCCGCGCCGAATGCCAGTTTGATCGCCCCGCCGGGCAGATGGCCAATCGGGCCGTCCGCCGTGACATCGGCGGTTCGCAGGCGCGAGTCGGTGTAGAACCGTCCGCCCGTGGCTAGGGTTTTCAGCGTTATCGGGTGGGTATGAGAGCCATCCCCAAACGGGTTGAAAGCAGTGGCCGGATTGGTATCCGCGAGCGCCGCAGCCAAGGCCGTTTGGTCGACCTGGCCGCCCGCAAACTGATTTTCGCTCTCCTTGGCGTAGTTGGCGTAAAGGGTGACTTTCCACGCGGTGCTGACGTCGATATTCACTCCGAGCGTCAGATTCAGATCGTTCACCAGGACGTCGGTGAATGCCGGGCCGATGTCATCGAGAAAATTGTAGTCAATGGTGACGGGATCGGTACCTCCGCCCGGATTGACGTAGAAAGGGTTGGTGCTGGGCACCGATATCGGCTGCTGGAATCCGCTCGCTTGCTGCCGGGCGTCTCGCTGACTCACCATTGCGTTGCGCTCTGATCTGCGCTGAGCGCACGCGTCCGTTGTTCGAATTCGGCGCTTCGGCGACCGCGGACCCGGGATCCGTCTCGTGAGTCACCAGGGTCACGGCCAGGGTCCGGTCGTTGACGAAATCAAACACGAGGCCGGTATCGGCCAGCATTTTCGCGAGGGCCGCGGGAGCCGCGTATTCGCCGCTGATGGCGCGCGTCCGGCGACCCCTCACGATGTTGTAGTCGAACAGCAGTTGCAGGCTGGATTGGCGGCTGAACTCGTTCAGGGTGAGACTGGCCTCACCGGCCTCGATGTGAAATGTCTGCAGCTTCGGTGCGCCCAGGGCTGAGCGGCCCACAAACAGCCCCAGCACGATGAGTCCGATGAGCGGCCAGCCCACATCCGCCGCTGTGAGCCGTATGAGCGCCAAAATGTTGCTTTGGCTCGATCCTTGAGAGGGAGGGGAACACGAGTCCATTCTTGACGGGCCGTTTTTTAGTTGTGCCTTCCCCGCAATTTGGACAGTGTCTTACGGCGGTTTGTTACCCGCGGAGAGGCGTATGTCGCCATTGTTGTCTCCGATCTGCACCTGGACGCCGAACGAGCGTTGCAATGCAGCAGTGAAACTATCCAATTCCGTGGTCCGGAAGTTGCCACCGACCTTCACGTTCACAATCGACTGGTCCGCGATTGTAATCTGACGTTGGTTATACCTGTTGAATTCCCGAACCGCATCGTCGAGCGTCTCACCTTGGAAAGCAAGGTATCCGTCAGTCCAGGCGAGCTTGCGCTTGACGTCGTTCACGGGTACGGGCCGGACGGATACTTCGTTGCGGCGCACACTGGCGGCCTCGCCTGCGGAAACCTTCGGCGCCGTGGCGAGTAACGAGGGGTTTTCGAAGTTGGCTTCCGTGCCAGGCGCTCCCACTGCGACGCGTCCTTCGGTCACGAGAACTTCAACGTGCTCTGCGTCGCGGATGCGAACGGAGAATTCCGTGCCGACCGCCCGGACTACCGTGCCGCCGGCTGTAACATAGAACGGCCTGTTGGGATCATGCGCGACGTGGAACAACGCTTCGCCGCGCACGAGCATGATGTCGCGACGGCTACCGGAGATGCGGACGTTGAGCTCCGTGTTGGTATTCAGGTCGACGGTGCTGCCGTCCGCGAGCTCCATTTTCTCCCGGCCACCCACGCTGGTTTCATAGCTCTTCCAGCCGAGGTGGTAGGAGGCGAACCAGGCGACCATGCCGGTTGCCGCGATCGCGGCGGCAATCGCAAAGACCCGCCGCCGCTCAGGCATGACGAGATCTTCAGGACGCCTGCGGTGTGTGCCTCGCAGCGGCTGCAGGCCGCGAGAGGCTACCACCCCCGGATTGATGCGGGTCGTCGCCAGCAGGTCGGCATCGATCGTGCCGTCGATCGGGCGCATGTTCTTGAGCATGTCGATGCGATTCCAGGCCACCCGCAACCGGATGAACGCGGCACGGTGACGCGGATCCAGGTCCATCCATTCCTGGAAGGAGTCCCAGATTTCCGGCGAAGTCTGGCCTTCGAGGCGGACCAGCCATTGCGCTGCAGCGTCGGAAATATCACTCGCCTTGGACATTAGTTCTCTTGCGTCTGCGGAAACGGTCGAACAGCATCGAGCGCCGCTCCGATACCGGCTGATCGAACAGTGCCTGCGCGCAGCGGCGCGCGGCCTTGGTCAGATGCTGCTCGACGGTATTCTCAGAGATGCTGAGCCGCAACGCGATCTCTTTCTGTGAGTAACCGTACACCTTGCGCAGTGTGAAGACCTGGCGGCAACGATCCGGCAGGCTCTGGATGGCCGTGACCAACATCGCCAGCTCCTGGTGGCTGTTCACGATCTCTTCAATCTGCTCGCCTTCATCGAGCACCTCGAGCGCTTCCAGATCGGCAACGAGCTCGATCGGTACCACCTGCCGATGTCGCAACCAGTCAAAAGCAACATTGCGCGCCACGGTGAGCGCGAACGCTCGCACGGAGCGCACCTCGGGGTCGTCAGTGGCACCCGCGGTGAGCAGTCTCGCGTAGACTTCCTGCAACAGCTCGTCTACGTCGGAGTTGTTTCGCGTGTAGCGATACAAACATGCGCGCAGCACGCCTTCAAACTCGAGTGCCTGGAGCAGATATCGTTCGTCATTTCTGGACAAGACCGGGACCTCGCCTTCATTCCCGTTGCCTTCCTTGAGGGCCGCCCGATTGACTTTCTACCCCCGATCGAGCAGCTGGTCCCTGTGTACTGCGATATTACGCCTGTCCCACTTGCGTTGCGCAACGGAAATATGCACTGCGATGCACTCTGCCGCGGGTCAGCAACACACCTAACGGAAAATTACCGCGGGTGCGTCTTCATATGTCAGACGGAAGAAGAACACCCGATAGCCGCGGTCGGCTCCTTGTCAGGATCGGTAAGGTGACCGTGGTGAGACGCCCGCTGCAGTCGATGGTCTGCAGCGGGCGTTTGACTATCTGTGATCAGAAATTTCTGCTCTCCAGTGCCACGTATCCTATACGCGACACAACTGACACCGGGTGTCAAATCGGACCAACACTCAGCCACGGCGATGCAATCGATGACATCGACGGGCGCAGGTGCGCGTATTTGATTGAAGCCTCGAGTGCTGCCGAGGCAATCAAACACCCGCTGACGATGGCAGTCCATGACACTCGCCCGAATCGAGTCCCCCGCGTGGCCGTACGTAGTTGCGAAACTAGCGATTTCAGCTCCGTCCCGGACGCTGATCTTAGATGCTGGAGCGCCACAGTACGAGGTCTCGGAGGGGTCGCGTGCGTCCTCCTACGAATTTGGAACACTCGTCCGCCCCCTGCGGAAGAGGCTTCCAAAATCCCGAACTGGCCCCCATTTACGTAATAATCTCGCTGGCGAGCCAATACCGGCCGCCAGGCGCGTATTTCGGGAGATATCTGTTGCAGACGCCCAGGCGACCCAAAGTCGTCATCGTCGGCTGTGGGTTCGGCGGGCTGTTCGCGGCCCGTGCGCTCAAGCACGCCCCGGTGGACGTGCTCCTCATCGACCGAAATAACTATCATCTTTTTCAGCCTCTGCTGTACCAGGTGGCCTCGGCAGCGCTGGCGCCGGCGGATATCGCTCAGCCGATCCGATTCATTCTGCGCAGCCAGCCCAACGCCCTGGTCATGCTGGCAGAGGTCACCCGGGTCGATACGGCGGCTCGACTGGTGTACGCCGGTGAGCATCCGGTGGCGTACGACTACCTGATCCTGGCCCCCGGGGCCGTGGACAACTATTTCGGCCATTCCGAATGGCACAAATTCGCGCCCGGCATGAAGGAGGTCGAGGATGCGACCTTTATCCGTTCCCGCATGCTGGCGTCGTTCGAGATAGCTGAGTTTGAGACTGATCCGCGCCAGCAGGCTGCCCACCTCGCCTTCATCATCATTGGCGGTGGGCCGACCGGCGTGGAGCTGGCCGGATCCATCAAAGAGCTCGCTGTCGACGTGATCCCGCGGGACTTCCGGGTGGCCGATACGCGCAAAGCCCGTGTCATCCTCATCGAAGCAGGCCCACGCCTGCTTCCAGCGTTGCATCCCGATTCCTCGGCGCAGGCGCTCAAACAGCTGCATGACCTGCATGTCGAAGTCCTGGTCGGGAAGCCTGTAACGGCTGTGTTTGAGGACGGGGTGGAAGCGGGCGGTGAGCGTCTATACAGCTACAACGTTATTTGGGCTGCGGGCGTCAAGGCTTCACCGATTCTGGCAACTCTGGGGACCGAGCTGGGGCCCGGCGGCCGGGCGAAAGTGCTGCCGGACTGCTCGGTTCCCGGCCAGCCCAACGTCTTCGTCATCGGGGATGCGGCTTTTCTGATCGACTGGAAGACGAACAAGCAGGTGCCGGGAGTCTCGCAGGGCGCGCTGCAGATGGGCCGCTATGTCGCCCGGGTCATCCAGCAGGACATCGCCAGCACCGATCCCGCTCAGCGCGGCAAGCTGCGCGCGGAAGGGTTCCATTACAAAGACCTGGGCGCAATGGCCACGATCGGCAAGTCCCGCGCGGTGGTCGAGTTGGGCCGCCTGCGCTTTGGCGGATTTCTCGCCTGGTGCGCGTGGCTCGCGCTGCATATCACGGTGCTGATTGGCTTTCGCAACCGGGCGTCCGTGCTGCTGTCCTGGATCTACAGCTACTTTTTCTACGGGCGCGGCTCGCGCCTGATTACAAACTTCAGCTCCGAGCAGATGGCCGAGCTGAGCTCCGATACCATGAAGGGCGCAGCAGCGGCCCCTGCCGGTTCCAGCCCCCGCACCAGCACGAGCCCGGGTCCCCCGGCCGTCGGGCCGCCGGCCGACCAGGCAGCGATCGATAAGGGGTAGTCCCCTCCCGGCTACTTGGTTGCTGCGGCCGGTGCCCCCAAATACGGCCCCAGATGTCGCCTCCTCAAATGTCGAACGGCCCCCAACGAGAAATCAACGCACGCTTTGGCCGCACTGGATCACGACTTGCCACACCCGGCGCGGGCGGGCTTGGTGGGGTTTCACCCCCGGGGGCGGGTGGACCTGGAGCGGGAGTGACCGGAACCGCGGGAAGAGCCGGCATGGCCGGGGGGGCCGGCGGACCAGGAGCCGGGCCGGGCGCCAGTGAGGGACTCACCTTACGCGGGTTCTTCAGTGTCTTCCGCTACAGCCACAGGGCCATCCAGTTGGTCTGGAGCACCAGCTCCGTCCTGACCATCGCCCTCGGGCTTCTAACGATTGTCGCGGGTGTTTTGCCTGCCGGCATTGCTTACGTGGGCTCGTTGATCGTTGATGCCGTCGTCGGCGCAATGCGCGCCGGGGGCGGAAATCCGGCCCGTGTCATCGAGCTCGTGATTCTCGAGGGCGTGTTGGTTGCGTCGGTGGCTGCTACCCAGCGCGGGATCTCGTTGTGTCAGTCACTGCTGCGTGCGCAACTCGGCCAACGCGTCAATGTGATGATTCTCGAGAAGGCGCTCACTCTCGAGTTGCAACACTTCGAGGATTCGGAGTTCTATGACAAGCTGACACGTGCCCGGCGCGAGGCTTCGAGCCGCCCGTTGAGCCTCATCATGCGGACGTTTGGCCTGGTACAGAACGGGATCTCGCTCGTCAGTTACGCCGTACTGTTGGTGCATTTCTCACCGTGGGCGGTTGCAATCCTGCTGCTGGCGGGTCTGCCGGCGTTCATTGCGGAAGCGAAGTTCTCCGGCGATGCATTCAGATTGTTTCGCTGGCGCTCGCCCGAGACCCGGATGCAGATCTACCTCGAGACGGTGATCGGCCGGGAAGACTATGCCAAGGAGGTCAAGCTCTACGGCCTCGGGCCCCGTCTGCTGGATCGCTATCGCGATATTTTCCAGCGCCTGTACAAGGAAGATCGGGCGCTGACCATTCGCCGCGATGCATGGGGGTTTGGGCTGGGCCTCATTGCAACCCTGGCGTTGTATGGAGCGTATGCCTGGATTGCCGTCAGTGCGGTCTGGAGCAGGATTACGTTGGGGCAGATGACGATGTACCTGGCGCTATTCCGACAGGGTCAGTCCGCGGTGTCTGCGATGTTGTCCTCCGTGGGGGGGATGTACGAAGACAACCTGTATCTGTCGACGCTGTACGAGTATCTCGAGACGCCGGTACCTGAGGCTGCAGGCTCTGCCACCAAGGGTCCTCACCCGGAAGAGGGCGTACGGTTCGAGGATGTCAGCTTCAAATATCCGGGATCCGACGAGGCGGCGCTCGAGCACATCAGCCTGCACCTGAAGCCGGGTGAGAGCCTGGCGCTCGTGGGTGAGAACGGGTCGGGAAAGACGACGCTGATCAAGTTGTTGACACGCCTCTACCAGCCCACATCCGGCCGGATTTTCCTCGACGGGCAGGATCTTGCCGAATGGGACGAGACCGCGCTGCGACAGCGGGTAGGTGTCATCTTCCAGGATTTTGCCCGCTACCAGATGCTGGTGGGCGAAAACGTGGGGGCCGGGGACGAGCGGTTTTTTGAAGACGAGCCCCGCTGGCGTGAGGCTGCGCAGAAGGGCCGCGCAAGCGAATTCATCGAGACACTCCCCGGGGGTTATCAAACCCAGCTGGGCAAGTGGTTCAAGGACGGCCGGGAGCTTTCGGGCGGGCAGTGGCAGAAGATCGCGTTGTCACGCGCCTTCATGCGAACGCGCGCGGACGTCCTGGTTCTGGATGAGCCGACAGCGGCCATGGACGCTCAGGCCGAGGCTGAGGTGTTTGAGCATTTTCGGCAGCTCGCGCGGGACCGGATCACCATTCTCATCTCGCACCGCTTTTCGACCGTGCGGATGGCGGATCGAATTGCCGTCCTCGATCACGGGCGCATGGTTGAGTACGGCAGCCATGAGGAGTTGATGGGGAAGGAGGGGCGCTATGCCCATCTGTTCACCCTGCAGGCGCGCGGCTACCGATAATCCAACGACCGTGATCGTAGTTGTTGGTGTTGACAAGTAGAAGTCATCCTACAAAGATGATGCCCGCCCAAACACTCAGCGCAAGGAGAGCGTTCTCATGGCAGATGAAAAGGATGAAATCACCCCCTATGTCGTTCTGATGAACATCGAGGAACAATATTCGCTCATGCCGAAGAGCATCGCGGTTCCCAACGGTTGGAAGGTGGTCAAGGAAGGCACGCGCGCCGAATGCGGGGCTTATGTGAATGAGGTGTGGACCGACATGCGGCCGCTCAGCCTGCGCAAGCACATGCAGGAGTTTGAGGAGCGCAAAAAACAGCAGCAACAACAGCAGGAGCAGCCGGGCGCCACCTGAGGGGTCCGCAAGGCACGGGGACACTCGGCCAGTGTCCCCGTGACGCGGCGTGATCGTCCGGCGCGGCGCGTGACTACTACCAGCGCCGCGGGGACGGTGGCCGCGGGCACCGATTGCTCATTGCCATTGATAGTCGACCGAGACGGCAATCACGCGCCCGGTTCGCTGTTCAACAATCGGGCTGTGCGCCGCGCTGCCGCGGATCTGATTGATCGCGGCATCCACGTTCAACAACAGATGCCGGGTGACAAACTTCGTAGCGCTGAATCCAACCCCCGCGGCCACAGTCCCGGAGTGGGGGATGTCGTAAACCGGGTGGCCTGAGGCGAGCGACTGTCGTGGAGTGACCCCATAGAGTGTTTGCAGGTAGTGGGTCGTGCCGAACGTAATCGACGGGCCGGCAAACATCACGAAGGTCTTGGAGCTCCCGGGCAACGGTAAATAGACTCCGGCATCACCCACGGCGCCCTGCGAGCCGCCAATGAATTGCCGGGCGCTGACACGCAGAATCATTGGAAACCTTTTCGACAGCACCCACGAGGCGTAGATCTTCCCAACAGGGGCCGCGGTGACGTCACCCATGCCGCGCAGGTTCGTGAGGTCGTCCTTCTCCTTCCGCCCAAAGTCGTAGGTCACCCCGATACCGACCTGGTAGTGATCGCCGCGAAAGACGTTGTAGCCGATGCCTTCGCCCGTGGAGATGAACGCGATGTCCTTGTAATGGATGTTGACTACCGGACCGCCCTGAATGCGACTGGCGTGCGAGCCGTCGTACACCGGTTGGACTTCCGCGGCCAATCCGAGAACCGTTTGCCACTGGGGCAGGTCGGGCTGAAACAGACGGGCGAGGATGTTGCCGCCGCTGTATTGCCACTCCTGCAGGGGAGAGGGGGTTTGAGCCAGAATCGCCCGCGAGTTGCAGGCCACGAGTACGAGAGCCAGAAGGGCCAGTTGACGCAGAACCGAAGTAATTCTCACCGTTGTAAAGCGCTCATCAAAGCATCTATCCCACTGTCGCTCGTGCCTGCACGGTTGTGGCAGTAAAACCGACTATACCTGCAGTCGAGCGAACAGATTGAATTTCAAGCGTCGCGCAAAGCCAACAAATAGCAGTTTGCGACAATTTGCGAAATGCTGATACAAACGCGCGGCCGTGGAGATAGTTCAACAAACAGCAGCAAAAGCGAGGCTGGCGCCGGGTGCTCCGTCGCAGCGGCAGGCGCGGCGGCGAGCGGCGGGTAACACCGCGCTGCCCGCGCACACTCATCGACGAAGGCTTGGCCGTTTACTTGTTCTCGGTGCCGGCCGCGGCCTGACCGGCTTTCTCGGCCCGCTGGTCGCGTCTCATCTGCAGATAGTCAATCGGCCGGATCTCGCTGATCTGGCAACGCCAGTGCTTCACCAGCACGGCATCAAACCGCGAGCTGATCGTGCTCGCTGTCTGAGTGATGCCGATCCGCTGTGCAAACTGCAGGTCCTCACAGGGCGGCCGTACGGTTATCAAATAGGCATCGTTGATGTTCGTCCACAGCACAATTTGGTACCGTGATACCGATTGCCAGTTGTCGTAATGCCCCAGGTAGGTGATGTGATCAACGGGATCTTTGGCGTACCGCAGGTAGCGGTCCAGCTGCTCCTGGTCCCGCTCACGCCGGGGGATTCCGGAGCAGGCGGTGGTCAGCAGCGCCGCAGCCAGCAAAATGCAGGGCTTCCAGGCGCTCATGACGGCAACGTCAACAATGCAACAGGGAAATTCAGCAGGGCGTCTGCCAGTCTGACGGTCACCCGGCTACCGGTTTTTGCGGTGGCCACGGTCCGGCCGTCGAGCAGATGCTTCAACTGCACAGGCTCACCATATTCCTTTGGCAATTCAATCACCGTATCACCCCAGGCACTCTCGCCGAGCGGCGGCTCCTCACGCTCCGGTCCCAGCAGTCGCAGATATAACCGAGGTGCAATCGTCACAGCAAGTTTACCTTCGTGTCGACGAGCGAAAGCGCAGACGTTCGGCGCGTACTCGCCGCCGACACGCAAGGGAAGATACTCGCCGTCGCGGAACAGTGATGCGTGATCACGGCGGAACTGTAACACCTTCCAGGTCAGGAACAACTTGCAGCGCCCGTCGCGCATACCCGTGACCAACGACTCGACCAGGCCGCGGTCGACGCAGGAGTCCATGTCGATACTCTCGAGCTCGGCCAGCATCCGGCGGCGTTTGGGGTAGTCGACGGGGCGCCGGTTGTCCGGATCGACCAGTGAGAAATCCCACACCTCGTTGCCCTGGTAGATGTCCGGCACGCCCGGTGCGGTCAGCTTGCAGAGTGTTTGCGACATCGCGTTCAGTAATCCGAAGCGGCTGATGCGTCGCTGGAAGGCGCTGAAGTCCGTGAGGAACAGATTGACATCCCGTTGTTCCAGCAGTACCCGTATGAACTGTAGCAACGCCTCTTCGTATTCCGCGTTGACGTTAGCCCAGCTGGTGCGGGACTTTGCCTCCCGCGCAGCCTTGATCATGTAGCCTTCGATGCGTTCCCGATAGGCGGTGAGTCCTGCCTCGTCGAGCTCTTCGAGCGGCCAGCTGCCAACCAGTGTCTGGTAGAGCAGATACTCGTCGTTGAGTGAAGGCGCCGGTTGGCCTTCCACCTCGCGTTTGCGCAGGCGGTTGATTCGCGTCCAGCGCTCGATGGTCTTGCGCCAGACTTGCGTCATCTCGGACAGTACATTGATGCGCGCCCGGACGTCTTCGGACCGTTTGGTGTCATGAGTGGACGTTCCCAGCATTTCGTGCGGCCAGAACCGCGCGCGATGCTGTGAATCGGCATGGAATGCCCGGACCGTCGAACCATAGGCTTCCGGCTCGCCGCCCACCTCGTTCAACGAGGTCAGCCGGTTGAATCGGTACAGGGAAGTATCTTCGATTCCCTTGGCGGTGATGGGCGCCGTCACCTGCTGGAACTTCATCGCGAAGTTACGCAGTTGCCGCCGCAGCGATTCGGTTGCTACGGGCAGCTCCATGAGCAGCGCCGAGCGCACAAAGTCGAAGGCCGGGGCTTCGCCGGCGGTGCGTCGGCGCCGCGCGGACGCAATCGCCCAATCGATGTAGCGCTTGTCAGTATCCGATGCGGTGTTGCCAACATAGGTTCGATATACGGGGAAACAAGCGATCACTTCGGCCAGTGTCTGCCGAAGGATGTTGTACGTTAAGTCACGGGTATGTCGGTCAGCCTGAGCGATCCGGGTGAGTTGGTTGGCAACGACGCTGAGCTCCGATGCGAGCGATCTGCGCAGGATCATGTGCTGCGCATCGTAGGTGACGTTCGACCACTCGAGGGATTGCTCTATAAACGCATGGTAGACGCGATCCATGCGCGCTTTCGTTGCCGCATCCACCAGGAGGCGGTTGACGACGTTTGCGAAGTGATAGCCGGTTTCACCGTGAACCGGCCATGTCTGCGGGATGTGCTCGAAGGACGCGGTGATCTTCTCCGCAACCAGGTAGATCGGCAGGTTGCGCTTTTGACCGGCCACGCCGAAGTCGGGAGGATCGGTCACGTCTGAAGCGGGGACCGCACCGGGACTCGCCGCAGAGCTCTGTGCAGTGCCCCGGAGCGCCGCTACCCGCCCCTGCAGACGGTGGAAGTACTGCTCCGGATCCCGCAACCCATCGGGATGATCAACGCGCAATCCGTCAATCCTGCCCGCACCGATCAGCTCAAACAGCAGCCGGTGGGTATTCTCAAACACCGTCAGATTCTCGACCCGCAGGCCGGCGAGGTCGTTTACATCGAAGAAGCGCCGGTAGTTGATTTCGTCCGGCGCAACCCGCCAGGAGGCCAACCGGTACGGCTGCACCTCGAGCAACTCGTGGAGGGCGTCAAAAGTGGCGCTGTCACCGGGAGTTCCGGCGAAGCTCTGCACGACATTTCCCAGGGCTTCGCCGACCGGAAGCTCCTGGCTGCACAGCACGATGAGCCGGCGCTTCAGGTTTTCCTTCGCCTCGTCGCGCTGCGCGATCTGCTCGTCGGTCGGGTCGTGCCGGTCCGCCAGCGATACGAAGCCGCGGCGCAGGTTCTCCAGCTCTCCGCTGTACGTCGTCGCCAGAACACGGTCGATGATGAGCGGGTAGGTCTGCGGATCGATCGGCAGCCGATGCTCGTGATAAAACACGGCGAATGAGCCCAGCTCGCGCTCGAAGCGCAGGACCAGCTCGCCTTTGTCGAGCACCACTCCGTAGGGATCGCCGAGCACCGGCACCAGGACCTTGCCCTTCAGGGCAGGATTGGCCGGGTTCCACTCAATGTCGAAGTAGTCTGCATACTTCGAAGCCTGCCCGTTCTCGAGCACGTCCATCCACCAGGCGTTGTCCGCGCCCATGATGCCGACATGGTTGGGCACGATATCGAGGATGTGCCCCATGTGGTGACTGCGCAGTGCCGCCACAAAATTCTCGAAGTCGGCGCGATCGCCGATCTCGGGGTTGAGTTGGTTGTGATCGACGACATCGTAGCCGTGCACGCTGCCGGCCCGTGCCTTGAAGTAAGGCGAACAGTAGACGTGGCTGATTCCCAGTGATGCGAGGTATGGGACGATTTCGGTGACGTCTTTGAACGTAAATGACTTGCTCAGCTGTACGCGGTAGGTGGCGCGCGGGATTTCAGCGCCGGGTGCCGGCTCGGGATCGCGCACGATCGACAGAACCGGTGCTTCCTGCAGCGGGGGTATGTCCAGCATCCCCGGAGCCCCGGGCACGGAAGGCTTCAGATCAGCCTCCAAGAGTGCCTCGCTCCAACAGCCAGGTCACACTCCATGGCGCCAGCTCATTCTTCGTTACCGTCTGGCGGATGTTTGGATGGGTCGCATAGATCAGGCGGCCCGCGGTCCGCCCCACGAGGCGCGCAGGCTCGTCGGCGAGATTGGCTATGAGGTGCAGCACCGAGCCTTCGGACAGCGCCCAGTCGACCGCGAAGGCGGCGCCGGCTTCGAGCTTGCTGCAGGCCCCGAAGCGGATCTGCGGCACCAGCGGGACGATGTCACGCTGGCGAATCATCAACAATCGCCGGTACAGGTCGAGCCAGTCTTCGTGGGCCGGCATGGTCAGCTTGGTCCAGTCGAGGCAGGCTGACTTCATGGTGGAGGCAATCGTCGGGTCGGGCAGGCGGTCCGAATGGGCTGGATCGCGGAACCGCTCGAAGTGGGCGAATTCTTTCTTCCGCCCCTCGCGCACCTTCGTGGCCAACTCCTGCTCGAAGTCGCAGAAGTACGGGAACGGTTCCGGCGCATTCCACTCCTCTCCCATGAAAAGCATGGGTGGGGACGGGGCAAGCAGCAACACCGCCGTCGCGGCCCGCAGCGCCTGCTCGTTCTTCACAATGTGGCCCAGCCGCTCGCCCAGCGCCCGATTGCCGATCTGGTCGTGATTCTGCAGAAAGATGACGAACGCGGTGGGTGGCAGATGGGCACTCGGCTCACCCCGCGGCTTCTGCTCGTAGCCGGAATGCTCGCCCTGATAGACGAAGCCTTCCGCCAGGCTGCGGCAGAGTTTCGCGTGAGGCTGCTCGGCGTAGTCCGAATAGTAGCCGTCCCTTTCGCCGGTCAGGATCGTGTGCAGACAGTGATGCACGTCGTCATCCCATTGCGCATCGTATTTGCTGCTGCGTCCGGGTGCGCCCAGGAAGCGCGCCTGGTTCGCCCCATTCTCCAACACCAGATAGATGTTGCGGTCGCCGCCGGCATAGGCACGCGCGGATTCGGCAATCTCCGTCATGATGTGCTTCTTGCTGTCGTCCATGATGGCGTGAACCGCATCAAAGCGCAGTCCGTCGAAGTGGTATTCCTCGAGCCAATACAACGTGTTGTTGATGAAGAAATCGCGGACCGGGCGGGCAAGCTCGCCGTCGAAGTTGATTGCTTCACCCCAGGGTGTATGGTGCCGCGAAGTGAAGAACTGGGGCGCATACATTCCGAGGTAGTTGCCCTCGGGCCCGAAATGGTTGTAGACGACGTCCAGCATGACGGCGATGCTGCGTTTGTGGGCCTCTGCGATGAAGGACTTCAATTCATTCGGCGTGCCGTAGGCTGACTCGGGAGCGAACTGCAGCACACCGTCGTAGCCCCAACCGCGCTTGCCCGGAAAGTCGGCAATGGGCATCAGCTCGATGACATTGATGCCCAACTCGACCAGATGATCCAGGCGGGCCTGGGCGCCGGCAAAGGTCCCTTCGGGACTGAACGTACCGACATGCAACTCGTAAACAACGGCTTCGTGCCAGGGACGGCTGTGCCATCCGTCGTCGGTCCAGTTGAAATCGGTTGGATCGACGACCTGGCTGGGGCCATGGACATCCTCGGGGTTCCGCCGCGATGCCGGATCGGGCACTTCGTTTTCGCCGTTGATCCGGTAGCGGTACAGGGAGCCTGCTCGGGCCTTCTCGGTGATGACCTCGTAGTAGCTGTCATCCAGCCGGGTCATCGGCAGAACCTGCGCAACACCCTTGCCGTCGTCCAGCGAGAGATCGACCTTGCGGGCACCGGGTGCCCACAGTCGGAACCGGACCCGGCCATCGTCCGTGAACTCGGCACCGAAGGGCATCCCATGGCGTCGCGTTGTCACCGGTATGCGGTCTCTCTGAGGAGAGCCAGTGAGCGGCCCTGCAATGGGTAGAGCGTGCCTGCTTCGTGCCGGCGCTGCTCAAACGGCAAAGCATCCGCGGAGGTGTCGAGCACCGTCCACCAGGCCTTGTCGGTTATGAATTGGGGCAGTACGAAGGGAATCTCCTCGTGGTGGGCATTGAATAGCAGCATAAAGTTGTTGTCGGTCACGGGACGGCCGCGCTTGTCGCTGCGCTCAATGGCTGCACCGGCAAGATATACGCCCAGGCAGCGGGCAAAGTGCTGATTCCACTCCGTCTCGGTCATCTCGTTGCCTTCAGGCGTGAGCCAGACAATTTCCTTCAGTCCTTCGACATTGATGGCATTCGCCCGCAGGAACCGCCGGCGGCTGAAAACGGCGTGGCGGCGTCGCAAGCCGATCATGTGCGCCACGAAGTCCAGGAATTCGCGCTGCTCTTCGTCGAGGTTCCAATCCACCCACGAAGTCTCGCTGTCCTGACAATAGGCGTTGTTGTTGCCGTTCTGGGTGCGGCCCAGCTCATCTCCCGCCAACACCATGGGCACGCCCTGAGAGAGCAGCAGAGTCGCTATGAGATTGCGTCTTTGTTGGGTCCGCAGCTTGCGGATGATGGGATCGGCCGCCGGACCTTCAACCCCGCAGTTCCACGAGCGGTTGTCGTTGCTGCCGTCCCGGCTGTCTTCCCCGTTGGCCGCGTTGTGCTTTTCGTTGTAGCTGACGAGGTCCTGCAGAGTGAAGCCGTCGTGGGCGGTGACGAAGTTGATCGAGGCATGGGGTTTGCGGCCGCTGGCTTCGTACAGATCGGACGATCCCGTGAACCGGCGGGCGAAGTCCCCAATGAGCCCGCCATCCCCCTTCCAATAAGCCCGCATGGTGTCGCGATACTTGTCGTTCCACTCATTCCAGCCGGGCGGAAAGTTGCCAACCTGGTAGCCGCCGCTGCCAATGTCCCAGGGCTCGGCAATGAGCTTCACCTGCGACAGGACCGGGTCCTGGCCAATGGTGTCGAAGAAAGAACCCAGACGGTCTACATCGAACAACTCCCTGGCCAGCGCCGAGGCCAGGTCGAAACGGAAGCCGTCCACGTGCATCTCGAGCACCCAGTACCGCAAGCTGTCCATGAGCAACTGCAATACACGCGGGTGCTGGAGGTTGAGAGTGTTGCCCGTCCCCGTGAAATCCATGTAGTAACGGGGATCGTCCGGCACCAGCCTGTAGTAGGCCGCATTGTCGATTCCGCGGAACGACAATGTTGGACCCATCTGGTTGCCTTCGGCGGTGTGGTTGTACACGACATCGAGAATGACCTCGATGCCAGCCGAATGCAGCGACTTCACCATCGTTTTGAATTCGCTCACGCGCCCGGTTGCCGAGAACCGCATCTCGGGCGCGAAGAAGCCGATGGTGTTGTAGCCCCAGTAGTTGCGCAGTCCTTTCTCGAGCAGGTGCCGGTCATCGAAAAACGCGTGTACCGGCATCAGTTCCAGAGTTGTGATTCCGAGCCGCTGCAGATGCTCAATGACCGGTGCAGTAGCCATCCCTGCGTAGGTGCCGCGCAGTTGGGGCGGCACCTGCGGATGGCGCATGGTCATTCCGCGAACGTGCGCCTCGTAAATAACCGTGTCATGCCACGGCACCCGCGGCGGTCGGTCGTCGCCCCACGTAAATGCGGGATCGATGACGCGGCTCTTGGGGGTGCCATGTGCGCTATCGCGCTTGTCGAACGAAAGGTCTGCCTTGCTGTGACCTACGCGATAGCCGAAGTGAGCGTCGCTCCAGACCATGTTTCCCTGGAGGTGCTTGGCGTACGGCTCGATCAGCAGTTTGTTGGGGTTGAAGCGGTGGCCCCTCTCAGGGTCATAAGGTCCATAAACGCGATAACCATACAACAATCCCGGGCGCGCCTCGGGGAGGTAGGAATGCCAGATCTCGTCCGTTCGCTCGCGCAGCAGGATGCGCTGGACTTCGTGCCGGCCGCTCGGGTCGAAAATACACAACTCGACCTTCTCGGCGTTCGCCGAAAACACCGAGAAGTTCACACCTTCTCCATCCCAGGTGGCTCCCCGGGGGTAGGGCTGTCCAGGCCACACCGCCCTGATGGGGCGCGTCTCAACTGTGGCCTGTTGGTCCATCGATCGCCTGGCTCCTATTGGGTGAAGGCGATGAGCGCGCGCAGGGGAATGGGAGTCCAGTCCGGACGATTCCCCAGCTCATAGCGGGTTTCGTAGAGAGCTTTTTCCACCTCGAACAGTTTCAACAGGGGCAGTACCGCGTCCAACGAATGGTAGATGCCGGCCGGCCGGGCTATCGAGTCATACGTCGAAACAAACGTGCTGCTGACCTCATGCTCCCATTTTTCAACCAGCCCATCCCACCTTCCGCAGTCCTCTGCCGACTGCACGTTGCAACGCTGCATGGCGGTCCGACGCGCGTAAGTGAACGAACGCAACATTCCAGCCACGTCGCGCAGGGGTGAGTGTTTGACCCGGCGTTCCGCCAGCGGCCGGGCGGGCTCGCCTTCGAAGTCCACGATAATGAAATCATTGCGCTTCAGCAGCACCTGGCCGAGGTGGTAGTCGCCATGGTGGCGGGTCTTGAGGCCCTGCGGCGGGTCGGGTACCGCTGCCTCAATCCGCTTCAGCAGAGTTTCACGCCGCGACAGCAGGAATTCAGCTTCCGGAACGATCGCAGCCGGCAGTTGTGAAAGACGCTCCGCCAGCATGTTCAGCGTCTTCTGCGCCTCGCTGCGTACATTGAGCAACCATCCGGAGACGTCCTGAGGCCGGATCGGCTCCGGTGAGAAGGCCTCGTCCGAGGTCGGGGTTGCGAGTGCCCTGTGCAGCTCTGCTGTCCGCGTCGCCAGCGTCTTGACCAACTCGAGATAAGCACCGTGCGCGTCTTCAGCCATTGCAACGTCTGTGCGGCGCTCTTCGAGAAATCGAACGAGATAGTTGACCGTGTAATCCCAACCATCGCCCTGGTTCATCACAAAGGCCTGCAGCAGTGCCAAAGTCACTACCCGGCCGTCGTGATGCCGATATTCTGCTGCTCCGGCCACCGGCACGATGTTGGGGAAGCGAACGACTTCGGTGAGATAACGGCCGATCTCGAGCTCCGGATTGATGCCGGACTGCAGGCGGCGATAGAACTTGAGGAAGAACATTTCCCCCACACGCACAGTCGTGTTGCTGCTCTGGCCGGCCGTCTGGCTGATCGTCAGAGGCGATGCGGGATCGCCTCTGAGTTGCGAGTACATCTGAGTCGCAGACAGTCGAACGATACCGCGTTCGGTTCTGATATCTGCGCCCTTGCCAATCCCCTCGACGACGGATCTGCAGAAGTTCTCATCCGCGGTGGCATCTGCCAGTACACCAACGGTCGCCTGCCGGCGGACGCGAGCAATTGCACCCTGCTGCAATTTCTGCCAGCGGCTTTCGTCAGTGTCCTCGTAGGCGATGGCGAACGGGAGGAAATACAGTGCTTTCGTGGAGTTGCTCTCCACTTCAAACACGCCGGCCAGCCAGCGGCCGTGCTCGGTTTCCAATTCGCCGTTGTCGCCGAGGTGCGCGCGTTTGATTGCCGCGCCTTTGCCAGCGTACCAACGCTGTGAGGCGATGTACTTCGGCGCCACGACGGTTTCCAACTGCTCGCGCAACTTGGTCGCCAGCCCCATGCGCCAATTGGCAACCCGCTCCGGGAAGAAGCTGGTCCAGCCATCGAACAGGACCAGGAACGGCAGGTCGTCCCGCTGCAGCCGCTCATCGTGCCAGGACGGCGCCGCCACTTCCTTGCTGAGCTGGAACCAGTAGAAACCATAGCCCTGCAGCGTCAGGAGGTAGGGCAACTCGCCGACCGGGGGAAATGGCGTGCGTCCTAGCAGCTCGATGGGGACGGTGCCCTTGAACTCAGCCAGGTCAACTTCAACCGGCTGGGCCGAGCGGGCCAGGTTGACCACACACAGAATGACATCGCCCTGATATTCACGCAGGTAGACCAGAACCTTGCGATTGCCCGGGCGAATGAATCGGAGCGTCCCGCGCCCGAATGCCTGCGAGCCCTTGCGGACCTGCAGCATGCGTTTCATCCAATTGAGCAGCGAGGAGCGGTCGCGAGTCTGTGCCTCGACGTTGACTGACTCGTACCCGTAGATCGGGTCCATGATCGGTGGCAGAAACAGCTGCTGCGGATCCGCCCTGGAGAAGCCGGCGTTACGATCAGGACTCCATTGCATGGGAGTGCGGACGCCGTTGCGATCTCCCAGGAAGAAGTTGTCGCCCATCCCGATCTCGTCGCCGTAATAAATAATCGGCGCGCCCGGCATCGACAGCAGCAGGCTGTTCATCAGCTTGATGCGGTCCGGATCGTTCTCCATCAGGGGCGCGAGCCGGCGGCGGATTCCTAAATTCAAGCGGGCGCGAGGATCAGCCGCGTACATCTTGTACATGTAGTCGCGTTCGCGACTGGTGACCATTTCGAGCGTGAGCTCGTCGTGGTTGCGCAGGAAAATCGCCCATTGGCAGTTTTCCGGGATGTCGGGCGTCTGCTCCATGATCTCGACGATCGGGTGACGATCCTCCTGGGCGATCGCCATGTACATGCGGGGCATGAGCGGGAAGTGGTATGCCATGTGGCATTCGTCGCCGTCGCCGAAGTAGTCACGGACGTCTTCAGGCCACTGGTTTGCCTCCGCGAGCAGCATGCGATCGGCATATCGATCGTTGATGACCTTGCGGATGCGTTTGATGACGTCGTGCGTCTCCCGCAGGTTTTCGTTATTGGTGCCGTCCCGTTCAATGAGGTACGGAATGGCGTCCAGCCGCAGTCCGTCGACACCCTGGTTGAGCCAGTATTCCATGATGTGGATGACGGCTCTCACCACGTGTGGATTGTCGAAGTTCAGATCGGGCTGGTGGCTGAAGAAGCGATGCCAGTAGTAGGTCTTGGCAACCGGGTCCAGTGCCCAATTCGAAATTTCCGTGTCGCGGAAGATGATCCGCGTGTCCGAGTACTTATCCGGTGAGTCGCTCCAGACGTAGTAGTTGCGTTTGGCAGATCCCGGGGGCGATCGACGTGCGATCTGGAACCACGGGTGAGCGTCCGAGGTGTGATTGATCACCAGCTCCGTGATGACGCGCAAACCGCGGCGGTGCGCCTCGGTTACGAAATTCTTGAAGTCCTCGCGCGTGCCGTACTGTGTGTGGATATTGTGATAGTCGGCAATGTCATAGCCGTCATCCTTCCCGGGGGACGGGTAGAACGGCAGCAACCAAATAGTGTTCACCCCGAGGTCCTGGATGTAGTCCAGCTTTCGGGTGAGGCCCACGAAATCGCCTACGCCATCGTCGTTGCCGTCGAAGAACGCGCGGACGTGAACCTCGTATATGACGGCGTCTTTGTACCAAAGAGGATCAACCGCAGGTTGTTCGTGTACCTGTGCGTTCATCAAGCTCTCTCATTAATTTGGCGCAAATAACCTTCGGTTATTTCCGCAGACATTGCCAGTCGCCCGCACCCTACGCGGGCCGGGCAAAAAACGCCGGTTTTTGTGGGGCCGCCCAGGCCCGCTGCTCCGGTGCTTGTCGCACAGCACCCGCGGGACAAAGCAAGGACTGTGCCCATCCGGGTGATCCTGCGGTGCGGTCGCGCAGCGCTATAGAAAGTAGTCGAAGTCTTTCTCGGACCTGACTCGGCGGCGGATTCGGAAGATATGTGCCGGGGAACGGGCCGGGTCCAAAGACACGAAGTTTCGGGGTCCTTGCCATAGGAAGCGTGCGCCCGACAGCAGGTCGTGGACTTGGAAGGGTCCGGTATCGGGCAGGCCCAGCGTCTGCAGATCGAGTTGCAACCAACCGGCCTGGGTGTGGTGGGGATCGACGTTCGCAACTACGAGAACTGAGTCGCCGCCTTCCTTGGTTTTGCTGTAGGCGATCAGGGTGTCATTGTCCGTGACATGAAACTTCAGGCCGCGGTCGCTCTGTAACGGTGCGTTTTCGCGGCGGATGCGATTCACGAGGGCGATGAAGTCACGCAGGCTGGCCGGATCGTCGCGGTTCCACTGACGGATCTGGTACTTCTCCGAGTCGAGGTATTCCTCGCTGCCGGGGTCCCGCGCGCGTGCATCCATGAGCTCGAAAGCCGGTCCGTAGATGCCGTAGCTGGCGCCGAGCGTAGCGGCCAGCACCAGGCGCACCATGAATCCGGCACGACCGCCGAACTGCAGGTACTCAGGGAGAATGTCCGGCGTGTTGGGCCACAGGTTGGCGCGAAAGAAGTCGCTGACCGGCGGCCGGGTGAGCTCGGTGAAGTATTCCATCAGCTCGTACTTCGAGTTCCGCCAGGGGAAGTAGTTGTACGACTGCGTGAAACCCAGCTTGGCCAGCCGGTACATCACCTTGGGGCGCGTAAAGGCCTCCGCCAGGAAGATGACATCGGGGCGCAGCCGGCGGATCTCCCCGATCAGTCCTTCCCAGAATGGAAAGGGCTTGGTGTGCGGATTGTCCACGCGGAAAATCCGGATACCCTGCGAGATCCAATATTCGATGATCGTGCGCAGCTCGGTGCTCAGCGCCTTGCCGGCCTCCGACTCGAAATGAAACGGGTAGATGTCCTGATACTTCTTCGGCGGGTTCTCCGCGTACTGAATGGAGCCATCGGGCCGCTTGAGAAACCACTCCGGATGCTCGCGGACATAGGGATGGTCGGGTGTGGTCTGGAAAGCGATGTCCATCGCGATCTCGATCCCGTGCTCGCCGGCATTCGCAATCAACCGTTGGAAATCGTCCAACGTGCCCAGCTCGGGATGGATCGCTTTGTGTCCTCCCTCGGTCCCGCCGATGGCCCAGGGGCTGCCGGGATCTGCCTTGGCCGACTTCGGATTGTTGTTGGGGCCTTTGCGCTCCGTGATCCCGACGGGATGAATGGGAGGCATGTACAGAACATCGAAGCCCATCGACGCGACGTACGGCAACAACTTCTGAACGTCCACAAACGTGCCGTGTTTCCCGGGCTCCGTGGCGGCTGAGCGGGGAAACATCTCATACCAGGTTGAATACCGTGCACGCTCGCGGTCGACCTCAACTTCGAGCGGTGTGTCCCAGTTCAGGACGATGTCCGGATCCGGATAGCGGTGCTCCAGCTCGCGAGTCGATTCTGTCTGTGACAGCGCGACGCGGGCTTCAATGTCACGCCGGGTATCGATGATCGCGGCGGCCCATTCGCGTAAGCGCTGGGAATCCGTACCGTGCGCGCGCTCCGCCATGCTTTCGGCGAGCAGGGCGCCCGTTTTCAAGTCGAGTTGGATGTCCTGCCGGGCTTCATACTTTTTCCGCAGTCCCCGGCGCCACGATTCGAGGTGATCAACCCAGGCGGACACTGAGTACAGGTAGCTGCCGAGCTGCTGCACTGTGAATTCGGCCCGAAAGCGATCGTTGCCGAGGGGTTTCATGGGGAGCTTGTGCCACTCGGTGGCGCTGTCATGCCGATACATCAGCATTGCGGTCACTTGATCGTGACCATCCGTGAAGACGTCAGCTTCGACTACAACGGTCTCGCCCGTCGTGCGCTTGATGGGAAACCGCCCGCAGTCGATCCGCGGCGTGACATTCTCGATGACAACTCGAACCTTGGAGGCACTCACGGTCCGGCACACTCACTCTGGCGTGAGTATCAGCACCCCCAGCGGTGGCAGGCGCAGGTTCAGCGAATGGAAATGCCCATGCGACGGCAGCGGGGACGCCTCGATGACACCGAAATTTCCGACGCCGCCACCCCAGTAGTCCTTGGCATCGCTGTTGAGCCGCTCACGCCACCTGCCGCCGCGCGGAACGCCGATCTGGTAGTTGTCCCGCGGTACCGGTGTGAAGTTGAGCGCAACCAGCGTGACATCGCCGGGCTTCTTGCCCTTGCGCAGGTAGATGAGGACACTCATGTCCCCGTTGTTGCAGTCGATCCACTGGAAGCCGTCGCCGGAGAAATCCAACTCCCACAATGACGGAGTTTCCTTGTAGAAGTGGTTCAGGTCGCGCATCCAATGCTGCACGCCCGCGTGCTGTGGAAATTGCAGCACGTGCCATTCGAGGCTGGAGTCGTGGGTCCATTCGCGGACCTGGCCGAACTCGCAGCCCATGAACAGCAGCTTCTTGCCGGGATGAGTCCACATGTAACCCAACAGCAGGCGCAGATTGGCAAACCGCTGCCACTCATCGCCGCTCATCTTGCCGATCAGCGAGCCTTTGCCGTGCACGACCTCATCGTGTGAGATCGGCAGCACGAAGTTCTCGGTGAATGCGTACCAGATGCTGAAGGTGAGCGTGCCGTGTTGGTACTTCCTGAACAGCGGCTCCGTCTGGAAGTACTTCAGCGTGTCGTGCATCCAGCCCATGTTCCATTTTTCGCCGAAACCCAGGCCGCCCAGATAAGTGGGTCGGGAGACCATGGGCCACGCGGTGGACTCTTCGGCAATGGTCTGGGTGCCGCCGTAGTCGCGGTAGACGGCCAGGTTGAGCTGCTTCAGGAAATCGACCGCTGCCAGGTTCTCGCGGCCTCCGAACTCGTTGGGGACCCACTCGCCTTCCTTGCGCGCATAGTCCAGATACAACATCGACGCAACCGCATCCACGCGCAGGCCGTCGATGTGATACTTCTCGAGCCAGAACAGGGCGCTGCTGCCGAGGAAATCGCGGACCTCGGCGCGACCATAGTTGAAAATCGAGCTGTTCCACTCCGGGTGGAAGCCTTGGCGCGGATCGGCATGCTCATAGAGGTGCGTGCCGTCGAAGTAAGCGAGGCCGTGCTCATCCGATGGAAAATGTGACGGGACCCAGTCGAGAATTACACCGATGCCGCGGCGGTGGAGGTAATCCACGAAGTACATGAAATCCTGCGGCGTGCCGTAGCGCGAGGTGGGCGCAAAGTAGCCGGTGACCTGGTAGCCCCAGGAACCGTAGAACGGATGCTCCATGATGGGCATCAGCTCGACGTGGGTGAAGCCCATTTCGACGACATAGTCACTGACGGCATGCGCCAGCTCGCGATAGTTCAGCGAGCGGTTGTGCTCTTCCGGTATGCGTCGCCACGAGCCGACGTGCAGCTCATACACCGATTGTGGGCCGTCCAGAGCATTCTTCCGGGCCCTGGTTTGCATCCATTCCTGGTCTCCCCATTCATAGGAGAGATCCCAGACCACGGATGCGGTCCGTGGGGGCACTTCGCAGCGGAACGCAAAGGGGTCACTCTTATTGACCGTGTAAGCCTGGTTCTTCGATACGATGTGATACTTGTACAAAGCGCCGGGGCGGACGCCACGCAGGAGCCCTGACCAGATGCCGGACGAATCGGCTCGGGCTTCGAGAGGATTCGACTGAGGGTTCCAACCGTTGAAATCTCCAACCACGGAAACGTAGGCCGCATTAGGGGCCCAGACGGCGAACTCGGTGCCTTGTTCTCCAGCCGCTCCTACAGCGGTCGGATGGGCACCCAGCTTCTCGTATGAGCGGTAATGCGTGCCTTCGCGGAAGAGATAGATGTCTTGTTCCGTTAGCACAGGTAGAGTTTAGCAAGACCCATGCCTACCCAGGCCCACATTGGGCTTCGAAACATCTAAGAATGACGATTTACATGCCGACTTTCATGCAAAAGCCCACTGCACCTCCAAAAACCGCTCCGGTCGTGATTGGCCACCGCGGCGCCTGTGGTTATGTGCCCGAGCACACGCTCACCTCGTATTTCATCGCAATGCAGGACGGCGTCGACTATGTCGAGCCGGACCTCGTCATGACTAAGGACGGTGTCCTCGTGGCGCGACACGAGAACGAGATTGGCGGCACGACGGATGTTGCTCAGCGGCCGGAATTTGCGGAGCGCCGCGCCAAGAAGACCATCGACGGCGTCGTCCACGACGGCTGGTTCACGGAAGACTTCACGCTCGCCGAGTTGAAAACGCTGCGCGCACGGGAGCGGATTCCGGAGATCCGGCCAGGCAATACCCGCTTCGACGGTCAGTTTCAGGTTCCGACGTTCGAGGAGATTCTGGCGTTGGTCGACGGTGTGCACAAGCAACGCGAAATGAACGCGAAGCAACTCGGAAACCCGGCGCCGAAGCGCATCGGGGTCTATCCGGAGACCAAGCATCCAACGTATTTCCAGGGCATCGGACTGCCAATGGAAGAGCTGCTGGTGAAGACTCTTCATCACCACGGCTACAAAGGTCGGGATGGCCTCGCCATCATCCAATGTTTCGAGGTCGCGAATCTCAAAGCCATGCGCAGGATGACGGAGTTGCCCATCGTGCAGCTGATGGAGGCCGAAGGCGGTCCGTATGACTTCGTGGCCAAAGGTGTCAAACGGACGTATCGCGAAATGACTACACCATCAGGGTTGGCCGAGGTTGCCACCTATGCAACGGCCATCGGGCCGCACAAGTTGATGCTCATTCCGCTGAAGGCTGACGGTACGCTCGACGACCCCTTGCCGCTGATTCACGATGCTCACGCGGCGGGACTCGGGGTCCATGCCTACACGTTTCGAGCCGAAAACCAGTTTCTGCCGAAGGATCTACGCTCGGACGCGGATCCGCACCACCTGGGCGATCTGCAAAGTGAGCTGAAGGTTTACCTGAATGCCGGGCTGGACGGGTTTTTCACCGACCATGCCGACTACGGCGTCAAGGCGCGGGATGCCTTTGTATGAGCCTGAAAATTGAGCTGACGGCACTGGAGGCGCGGGCCATCGGGTGTTTGATTGAAAAGGCCATTACCACACCGGACCAGTATCCGCTGTCCCTGAACGCGCTGGTCAATGCCTGCAATCAGAAGAGCAACCGTGAGCCGGTGATGGACCTGAGCGAGTCAACGGTCCAACAGACGGTGGATGCGCTTTCAAAGAAGCATTTCGTGATGGAGAAGTCCGGCTTCGGCAGCCGGGTGCCGAAGTATCAGCATCGCTTCTGCAACACGGAGTTCGGCACTCTGAAGCTCGACCCGCAGGAGTTGGCCATTATCTGTGAGCTGCTCGTGCGGGGTCCGCAGACACCGGGAGAGCTGCGGACCCGGGCGAGTCGTATGGCGCCGTTTGGTGAGACCTCCGAAGTTGAGGCGGCACTGACCCGGCTCAGGGATCGTGCCGACGGCCCGTTCGTCGTGCAGTTGGCGCGTGAGCCGAATCGGCGTGATTCGCGGTGGGCGCACTTGTTCAGTGGGCCGGTTGCGGATGTCGCTCCCATTGGTGAGGCGACTCGGTCCGCGTCCCAGCCGGATGAGGGGGCGGCTGCGCCTGCTGAAGTTGATTTTCCCGCCGTGCGCAACGATGACCGGCTCGCCAGGGTGGAGCGGGAGGTTGCGGCTTTGCGCGCCGAGTTGGATGAGCTGAAACGGCGCCTGGGAGATTAATGGCGCGCTCACCGGCGCGCTGATTAATGTCGCGCCTATTGGCGCGCTAATTAATTATTCGTGCGACGGCGGCCGCTGCTGCCCACAAACACCAGCGATCCGACGCCGGCTTCCCCGACGGCATTTCTGGCTGTGGTCTCGAGAATGCTGCGTGCCCGGGCGGCGGCTGCATGAGCTTCTTTCTCCGCGTCCTGAGTCTCCACCGGGTAGGCAAGCAGATAGCCCTGTACACCGATGGGGCCGCAATGCGAGAGGAATTCCAACTGCGCGGGCCGTTCGACTCCTTCAGCAATGACCTGCAGTCCGAGCCCGTGGCACAAGGCCACGATGGAGCGCACGATGGCGGCGGAGCGCGGGTTCGTGTCGACACCCTCGACCAGCATCCGGTCCAGTTTGACGCGGGTGATGGGCAACTGCTCCAGGGAGGTCAGGGACGAATAGCCGATGCCGAAATCGTCCAGGGCGATTGAAACACCCAGCTCGCGCAGGCGCCGCAGCGAATCCACGGTGGTCGGACCCGTTTGAAACACGGTTTCCGTCAGCTCCAGCTCCAACGCGCTGGCGGGCAGGCCTGTGACTTCGAGCGCGCGCGCGATGTGCTCACAGAAGTCGCTTTCGAAGAACTGGGGGGCGGAGATGTTGATTGCGACACTGGCGCGATGCCAGCCTTGGGCACGCCAGGCGGCCACGGTCGAAGTGGCTGAGCGCAGCACCCAGTCCGTCAGCTCGTGTATCAAGCCGGTCTTTTCGGCAATGTGAATGAATTCGGTGGCGGTCGCGACCCGGCCGTCGGGCTTGCGCCAGCGAAGCAGGGCCTCGAGACCGGTGACCTCGAAAGTGTGCAAAGCGATCTGCGGTTGGAACATGAGCATGAGGTCGCCGGCCTCAACGGCGCGACGCAATGACTGTTCCAGGCGGAAGCGCTGTGCGGCAGCGTCATACAGTGCCGGCTTGTACAGGGCGTAACGATTTCTGCCGAGCTCCTTCGCACGGAACAGAGCGACGTCAGCCGCTCGAAGCAGCTGCTCTGCGTCGTCGGCGTGATCCGGGTACATGCTGGCGCCGACACTCGCGCTGGTTGCCAACAGGCGACCGTCAATGGTCAACGGCTGTTGGAGAGTCGTCACGATCTCGGCTGCGCGGGCTTCGACTTCATCTACAGACTTGATGTCTTCGAGCAGGATGGTGAACTCGTCGCCGCCCAGGCGTGCGAGGAGGGCGCGTCCCTTGGCAGCCTCGCGCAGTCGCTCGGCGATTCCCTGCAACACACGGTCACCGTAGTTGTGGCCGAGCGTGTCATTGATCGACTTGAAATTGTCCACGTCTACGAACAGCAGCCCGAGCTTTTGACCAGTCGCTGTCGCCCGCGCCAACGCGCCACCCAGTCGTGCCGATAACTGGCGCCGGTTGGGCAGCTGTGTCAGCGGATCGTGATGCGCGAGGTGGTGCAGTTGCCGGGTGCGCTCTGCCACGTGCCGTTCGAGCTCGGCCTGGTGAGCGCGCAGCTCGGCTTCGGCGCGGGAGATTTGTGCCGCCATCGTGTTGAAGGATTCGGCCAGCGCATCGATCTCAGCTGATCCGCCGCGGGGTGCGCGAGCACCGCGGTTCCCGGCGGCCTGCAGTTTGGTTGCGGCAGTCAACCGTCGGACGGGCACGCTGATGCTCATGACTAACAGTACTGACACTATGAGCACGACACCCAATACGGCAATGTCTGTCTTGGTCAGTGTCTGCTCCGCCACTTCAGCGGAAGTCGCGGCTCGAGAAGCTGCGTCCATCAGCCCGCGCCGCGCGGGCTCCTGCAGGTACTGCTGCACTCCGGCGGTGAGAGCCGCGCTCTCTTCCAGAAACTGACGCCGCGCGGCGTCGTTGGTTGCGTCGAATTTGTCGATGACCTGGCGCAGTTTGATGGCCTGTGCGAAGTCCTGTTTCTCGAGATCCAGCCAGTTGCGCCCGGGTGAGCGCTGGAGCTCGACGTTGTGGGCTTCCAACGCTGCGACAAACTCGTGCTCGCGTTGTGCGATGCCCGGTGACGCCGCGAAGCTGCCCCGAACCGCATTGATGGCGGATGCGAGCTCCGAGAGCGAGCGGGTGGCCACAACCTGGCTGCCGTTGATCGCGAGTCCCGCACCGCCCGCGGAGTTGATTCGCTGTTGGACGCGATCGAGCGCGGCGTAGCGCTGCTCGAGCCATTCGGCCCGTTGGGATGCATGTCTGGCCAGATCACGGCCATGCTCCATGTGACTGGTCAGTTGCGGAAGCAACTGAGCACCCGGCGGCGTAGCGGCCTGCGATTGATTTGCGGGCCGTTGAAAGTAGGTGAGAACCGCAGCATCGAGCGCGTCGCCGGCAGTCGTGATGCTGCCGAGCCCTGAGCTGCGGCCGCTCTGCAGATATTCGATGACAGCCCGGTCGTAGGCCATCAGGTCGGCGCCAACGTCACCCGCCCTTTGTGCCAGAGGCTCGTGCTCGGTCTGCATGCTCCGGACCGACTCGACGGCGATGCGGGTTGTCCGGCTGGCCAGGATGTGACCCCAGACGATGACTGCGGAAACGGCGGCGAGGCCGAGGGCCAGGCGGCCCCCGATCCCGAGCCGCAGCCGGAATCGATTGTCCCCGCCCGGCAGTGCCCGGGGTGTCACAGCCGCTCGGGCGGCCGCGATGGAATCGGCCGTTTCAAGGGGTATTTCTTGCATGAGACATAAGCCACGGCACTGCGAAGTGCCTGCTTGCCCCGAGCGGTTTTGAGTGTCAAAGCATCATGCGGGGAACATGACTGCCACTTCCGTGCAAGCCATCGCAGAAAGTACAACGGTAACCGGACCTGTACAGCTGTTTCACAGTCCCAACGGCCGCACCTCAATGGGCACAGAACTATTTCACAGTTGATTTATAATGCCGTCATGAAGATGAGGGGACCATGACCGAGATCGCTGACACTTTCGACTCGGCTTTTACAAAAGCTGTCGACCTCGGGAATCGGCTGGCCGATAAGGACAAGGATGCCGACCTCTGGGACATTGCGGACGGCCTGCTGGCCGGCGCCCTGCAGTATTGGCTGTACTCGCGCCAACCCTGCGGCGATCCCCGTTGCCAGGACTGTATGCCCATCAGCACGGCGGAAGGTCGCATGGCGGAGCTCAAACGCCTGATGGAGCAACTCGCGGCTGAAAGCGAGTATTTCCACACGCCAACGGATGCTAATGCGGGCCGAGCGTAGGGCGCAGCCCATGAGGAGTAGTACTGTCTAAACGGCCGCTGCAGCGGTTGTAGCGATACTGCTGGTACTCGCAACTTCCTGCAGCGCCTGCTCAAACAGGTTGAATCCTTCCTTCAACAGCGCGTCTGAGATCGTCAGGGGCGCGAGGAAGCGAATGACATTTCCGTAGATGCCGCAGGAGAGCAGGATCAGCCCCTTCCTCGCGGCGGCCTGGACCAACTGCTTGGTCAATTCCGCATCCGGCTGATCGGCACTGCAGTTCTTCACCAGCTCAATGGCCACCATCGCACCTACGCCGCGCACTTCCCCGATGCTGGGAAACCTGACCTGCAGGCCGCTCAGGCGCGATGTCATGAACTTGCCGATGTGATTGGAGCGCTGGAGCAACTGCTCTTCCTTGATCACGCTGAGTACTGCGAGGCCGGCAGCGCACGCCAGCGGCGAACCCGCGAACGTCCCGCCGAGTCCGCCAGGCAACGGCGAGTCCATGATGTCGGCTTTGCCAATCACGGCTGACAACGGGATACCGCCCGAGACGCTCTTGGCGATGGTCATGAGGTCCGGCTCAACTGCCGAGTACTCAACAGCGAACATCCGGCCCGTGCGGCCGAACCCGGTCTGGATCTCATCAACAATCAGCAGGATGCCGTGTTGGTCGCACAAACCTCGCAGCTTGCGCAGCAGCTCGACGGGTGCCTGGTAGAAGCCGCCTTCTCCCAGGACCGGCTCGATGACGATGGCGGCCACGCGCGCCGGATCAACATCGGCTTTGAACAATCCATACAGCGCTTCCAGCGAGTCTTCCACGGTGATTCCGTGGTAGGCCATCGGAAACGGCACGTGGTAGACCTCGGGCATCATCGGTCCGAAACCGGCTTTGTAGGGCTGGACCTTGCCGGTCAGGCTGATGCCCAGGTAGGTACGGCCGTGGAAGCCGCCGGAGAAGGTGATGATCGCCGCGCGCTTCGTGTGATAGCGCGCGATCTTCACGGCATTTTCGATCGCCTCGGCGCCTGTTGTCAGGAAGATTGTTTTCTTGGGGGTTTTGCCGGGAGCGATTGCATTGAGCTGCTCCGCGAGCTCCACGTAGCTTTCGTACGGGGTGACCTGGAAGCAGGTATGCGTGAACTTCTCGAGCTGTGCAGCGACTGCCGCCTTCACCTTCGGATGCAAGTGCCCCGTGTTGAGGACGGCAATGCCGGTCCCGAAGTCGATGTAGCGCTTGCCTTCGACATCCCACACTTCCGAGTTCGAAGCCCGGTCGGCATAGATGGCCAGCGAGTTCGCGACACCCCGGGGAATGGCCTTCAGGCGGCGCTCTTGCAAATCTGAATTCGAGTTCGACAAGGAGATCTCCCGGGCCAGAATCTGGTTGACCCATCTTCAAGGGACCAAAACCCAATGGAATATTGTAGCCCCCCCAGGACCCTCTACAATGAGGGTTTGCCCAACGTGGAAGAGACGTTTTGAGCGACATTACGACCGACGCCGTCATCATCGGTGCGGGTCCCTGCGGCCTGTTCCAGGTATTTGAGCTTGGCCTGCTCGGTATCAGTGCCCATCTCGTCGACTCTCTGCCGATTCCGGGCGGGCAGTGCGCGGAGCTGTATCCCGAGAAGCCCATCTACGACATTCCCGCGCTACCGGTCTGCGGTGCCCAGGAGCTGGTTGACCGGCTCATGAAGCAGATCGAGCCGTTCAAGCCGACGTTCCATCTCGGCGAGGAAGTGGTCGAGTTTGCGCGCCGCGAGGACGGCCGTTTCAAGGTCGACACGACCGCCGGAACGGTTTTCAATGCGGGCACCGTGGTCATTGCGGCGGGCGTGGGATCGTTTCAGCCGCGCCGCATCGGCATCGAGGGAGCCGATGTATTCGAGGGCACTGGAATTCACTACAAGGTGAAGAACTCCAGCCATTTCCACGGCAAGCGCCTGGTGGTTTTTGGCGGCGGCGACTCTGCACTGGACTGGGTGCTGGAGCTGGCTCCGAAGGCCCACAGCGTGACTCTGGTCCATCGCCGACCCGAATTCCGCGCAGCTCCGGCTTCAGTCGTGAAAATGCGCGAGCTGGTGGGCGCCGGTCAGATGAAGCACTTCGAAGGCCTGCCGCATGCGCTCATCAGTGAGGGCGATGTGCTCCAGGGTGTGCACATCAAGCTGAAGAGCGGCGAGACCCATGCGCTGGATGCCGATCACGTGCTCGTCTTCTTCGGCCTGTCGCCGAAGCTCGGCCCGATTGCGCAGTGGGGGCTGGAGCTGGAGAAGAAGGCCTTGCGGGTGGATACCGAGAAATTCCAGACCAGCCTGCCGGGCGTGTTCGCCATTGGCGATATCAATACCTACCCGGGCAAGAAGAAGCTGATCCTGTCCGGCTTCCACGAGGCCGCGCTGGCGGCGTTCGCCATCCAGCACCACCTGTTTCCGCAAAAGAAACAGTTTCTGCAGTACACGACGACGAGCCCGATCATGCATCAGCGGCTCGGCGTTCCGGATTGATTCTCCCAGGCTGACTGGGACCCCCAAGGGTGCAACGCATGCGTTGCACGGGTGATCGCGGGAGCGAGCACCCCGGTTCGACGATGAGCAGGCAGTGCCTGCGCAAAAGGAGACGATGATGCGATTGATTCGACAGGTGCTTGCGGCTGCGGCGTTGATCGGTGCCGCGGTTGTTCTACCCACGGCCGCGAATGCGGCTGACAAGGTCTGCAAGCTCGCCATTACAGGCAATGACTTGATGCAGTACGACAGGCAGGAGCTGGTTGTCGCTGCCGACTGCACTTCGGTGGAGCTGACCCTGACCCACACGGGCAAGTTGCCGAAGGAAGCGATGGGACACAATTGGGTGCTGGCCAACACGCCCGACCTCAGCGCTGTAGCGAGCTCCGGCATGACTGCGGGCATTGCCAACAACTACATCGACAAGAGCGACAAGAAGGTGCTCGCCAGCACCAAGCTCGTTGGCGGTGGTGAGAGCGCGACGGTCACTTTCTCCACCTCGGTCCTGAAGAAGGGCGGCGCCTACTCGTACGAGTGCACCGTCCCGGGTCACAACTCGGTCATGCACGGCGTGCTGAAGTTTGGTTGAGCCATAGAACGAAAACGTATGGAAGCTGAGATTGCCGATCTGCTGAATCTCCTCGAGCTCGAGCAGCTGGAGGTCAACTTGTTTCGCGGCGAAAGCCGCGATGTCGGCAGTCCGCAGGTGTTTGGCGGTCAGGTGCTGGGACAGGCCCTGACCGCCGCTTCCGCCACCGTGGCGGGCCGGGTGGTGCATTCGCTGCACGCCTATTTCCTGCGCCGCGGTGATTTCAACGCGCCGATTGTGTACCAGGTGGATCGCAGTCTGGACGGCCACAGCTTTGCCAATCGGCGGGTGGTGGCCATTCAGCACGGCGAGCAGATTTTCAACATGGCCGCTTCCTTCCAGGTGGTGGAAGAGGGCCTCGATCACCAGATCGACATGCCGCCGGTCCCCGCTCCTGAGGCACTTCCTGACCAGAGCACACTGCCACCGGAAATGGTCAAGCACATGCCCGAGCGGTTGAAGCATTTTTTCGCCAAGCCGCGGCCATTCACGTTCCGGCTGGTGCAGGAGGCGGGGGCCGGGCACAAGAAGGCGGGCAAGACAGAGCCCGCGCGGCAGGTCTGGTTCAAGGCGGTGGGCAAGCTGCCCGATGACGAGCGGCTGCATCGCAACCTGTTGGCCTATGCATCCGACTTCTTTCTGCTGGGCACCTCAATGTTGCCGCACGGCATCTCGGAGTTTGAAGGCCGGCTGGTGATGGCGAGCCTGGATCACGCCATGTGGTTCCATCGGTCGTTGCGGGTGGATGACTGGCTGCTGTATGCCATGGAGAGTCCGAGCGCCTCAGGCGCCAGAGGCTTTGCGCAGGCGGGCGTGTTTTCCCGGGATGGGCGGCTCGTCGCCACGATTGCGCAGGAAGGCCTCGTGCGGATCAAGCGAGGCAAATAGGCTCTGCAACGCACATGCTACTGCTAGCGAGCGTTGCTGCGGTCGTGACCGCTGGTCCCATCCTCTCCAGCGATGTTGATTCACTCGAAAAGATGTGGCCCGGCGTCCGGGATTCCACTGAAGAAGTGTTTGTCAGCTCAGATCCCGGCGTGACCGCCTGGGGCGAGGGTGCCGAGAAACGCGTGCGGACGGTTGTCGCACCTGTGGAGGCATCCTGGCTGGGACAACATGTGCTTTATCTGGAAGAGTTCCTCCACGACGACCCCGACAGTATCCGGCGCCAGTTGTTGTTGGAGCTGCAACCTGCCGAGCCCCCTGCGGTGGGTGTCCGTGTTCGCGTGTATTCATTCAAAGAGCCGCAGCGCTGGATCCATCTGAACCGCCGCCCGAAGCTGCTCACCAATCTGCATCGCGCTGAGGTGGTGAAGGCGGAAGGGTGCGATCTGCTGCTGAAGAAAGAGGGAGATCAGTTCACCGGCGGCACTGTGGGACGCGGCTGCATCGATATCCGGGATGGTGGCGCGCGCTATGTGGAATATCGGTTGGTAGTCGGCGAGGACCTCTATTGGTACCGGCGCCGGGTCCTGCTGCGCAAGGCCAACGATCTGCAGGAGGAAGTATTCGGGTTCAACTTCTTTGAGTTGAACGACGCGCGGCTGTTCGCCTGCCGGGTCGACTGGTCGTCATCCGGCCGGAAGTCGGACCTGCGGCTGTTGGCGAAGTTGGAGCTGCACGACCAGGGTGGCAAGGCGCGCTTTGTGACCCCCGATGGACGCAAGCTGGAGTTGACGCTGCACAGCCAGGATTGGCCTTTCATGGCGGATCGGGATGCATTGATCCTGCTGTTGCAGGATCAGGTGCAGAACGTGCCACTGGCCTCCGCGTGGACCGAGATTGATTCAGACGACATCGCCATCAATCTCGGCTGGCTGCACATCACGTGCGGCTCGCTGGTGCCCGAGACGGACGAGCTGATTGCGAGTCGCCAGGAGCGCATGCCGGCCCTGGCTCAGTGCTTCGCATCCCGCACCAGGGTGTCGATGTCGCGAAACAACAGGGGATTGAACTTGTCGGGCACTTCCATCATCAGGAAGTGACTGGTGTGCGGAATGATTTCGGCCTCGAAGGTGGACAGCGACTTGCGGATGCGTGCTTCGTCGGTGGCGCCGAGGTCGGAGTTGATGGCCAGCACCGGAATCCTGACCTGCGGGAGCACCGTCTTGAAGTCCATGCTGAGCAACGCTTCCAACGAGGGAACAGCCACTTCCGGTGGTTCCAGCGACATGTCGTAGGCGACCTTCTGTACAAACAGGGGATCAGCTCCCTTTTCAAACAGCTCTTCAGTTGCGTACTTGCGCACGGCGCCGATGAAGTCGGTACGGAAGGGAGCGACGCGCTTTTGTATCTCAGCCATCGGCAACGGGGGCAGGCCGACGGATTTCAGGGCGTCAACTACGATGATGCCGATGACACGATCGCCGATGCGCGGGGTCGCTTCCAGCGCGACGGTTCCGCCCATTGAGTGGCCGACCAGAATGACTTGCTGGTTTGGAATCCCGCGTACGACGGTCGCGACGTCCTCGCCGTAGTTGCCCATGGACCAATCGGCGCGGTTCTTTCCCGAGGCGCCGTGACCGGCCAGATCGACCGTAACCACGGTGTACTTCGCCTTCAAGGGATCGATCTGCGCGTTCCAATAGTTGGCGTCGGTGGCCCAGCCGTGTATGAGGACGATTGCGGGATCGCCTTTGCCATAAACGCGGTACTCAATGTGCACACCGTCGGGTTCAGTGGCGAGCTGTGGTGAACCGTTGGGGACCTTCGTTGGCGCAGTCGTTGTTGATGCGGCGGTGTCGGTTGGAGCCGACACGGCTGTAGCGCTGGGCTCGCTGTTTTTGTTGCAGGCGGAAATGGCGAGCACGGCGAGAGCTGCGAGGGTAATCAACCGGCCATGGGTCATGAAGGTCTCCGTTTGCGCATGCGCCGCACCCGTGAGTGCGGCCCGTAAGCGGGCTGCATGATAACCGCGTGGCGGGAAGATCGGGCGTGATCAGGAGCGCAGGACTTTGCCGGGATTCAGGATGCCGTTGGGGTCGAAGGCGTGCTTGACGGATCGCATTAGGTCCAGCTCCACCGGTGAGGCGTATCGCTCGAGCTCGCCGACTTTGAGGCGTCCGATTCCGTGTTCGGCGCTGAAGCTGCCACCGAAGTCGCGAACCAGGTCGTGGATGGTCCGTTTTATCGACGCTTCGCGCGAAAGGAATGTCTCACGTGACGACCCAGCAGCCTGGTTCAAATTGAAATGCAGGTTCCCATCGCCAACGTGTCCATACGCAACCAACTGCCCCTCCGGAACGTTCACCCGCAGCCACTCCCCCGCCGTTGCCACGAATTTCGACAGCGACGTGATGGGAAGCGAGATGTCGTGCTTCAGGCTCGCTCCATCGATGCGTTGGGCTTCGGGAATGGTCTCCCGTAACTTCCAAAGGGACTCACGTTCGCGCTCGCTTTGAGCCACGACGGCATCCAGTACCAAATTGGATTCGAACGCAGCCGCGAGCGCCTCGGTCAGCAGATCGTTCAGATTTTCGGTCGCACGTGATGAAGTCACCTCACACAACACATGCCATTCATACCTCTCTTTGAGAGGGTCTCTGACGCCAGGGATGTGTCGCGTGGTGAGATCGATGCCGATGCGAGGGATCAACTCGAAAGAGCTGATGCGGTCGCCACTGACTTCTCGCAGATGAGCGAGTAGTTCGACGGCCGCCTGTACGCTTTGAACAGCGACGAAGGCAGTCGCGGCACTGCGCACCTTTGAGAAAACTTTCAACGCAGCGGCTGTGATGACGCCCAAAGTCCCTTCTGCACCCAGGAACAACGACTTGATGTCATAACCGGTGTTGTCTTTGCGCAATGCTCCCAACGTCGAGAGGATGCGTCCATCGGCCAACACAACTTCGAGGCCGAGCACCAGATCTCGCATCATCCCGTAGCGCAGTACGCTCGTGCCGCCGGCGTTGGTGGAGAGATTGCCGCCTATCTGGCACGTGCCTTCAGAACCGAGGCTCAGAGGGAACAGGCGCTCGGCGTCGTCTGCGGCACGCTGTACATCTGCAAGGATGCAGCCTGCTTCGGCAACGAGCGAATAGTTCAGTGGGTCGACGCTGCGGATTTGGTTGAGGCGCTTCAGCGAGAGAACGATCTGCTTTCCGGATTCATCCGGCGTAGCGCCGCCGCAATAGCTCGTGTTGCCGGCGTGTGGGACGACGCCGATTCGGTTGTCGTTGCAGTAGGCGAGCAGGCGGGATACTTGGTCTACGGTACGGGGGATGGCGACCGTCAGAGCGCTCCCTCGGTACAGATGGCGGTGGTCCGTTAGGTACGGCTCGATGTCGGTAGCGTCGGTGAGGACGCCATCGGGGCCGAGGATTTCGGCCACAGTATTAGGCACGCGATTCACCGCCGGCGCAGGCAGCTATCGAACTTCTGCGGGGAGTGCGCGCAGGGCAGCGATGCGCTCTTCCAACGGCGGATGACTCATCCGCAACCTCGCAAAACCGCTCGCGACTTTGCCGTCGGCAATGCCGAATGCTGCGAACTGTTGTGGCAGGGCCTCGTGTGACGCCTTGAGCTTCTCCAACGCTGCGATCATGTTGCCTCGGCCAGCGAGCTTCGCGCCGCCACGATCCGCGCGGAACTCACGCCAGCGGGAGAACCAGAGCACGATCAGGCTGGCGAGGATGCCGAGCACGATCTCCGAGACGATTACCGATATGAAGTAAGCGGGACCACGTCCGTCTTCTGAACGGAAGAAGTTGCGGTCAACAATGTTGCCGATGATGCGTGACAGAAAGATCACGAACGTGTTGACCACGCCTTGGATCAACGCCAGCGTAACCATGTCGCCGTTGGCGACGTGGCTGATCTCGTGACCCAGCACAGCGTCCACTTCGTGCTCGTTCATTCGCTGTAGCAGTCCAGTGCTGACTGCAACCAGCGCATTGTTGCGGCTGGCACCCGTCGCAAATGCATTCGGATCCGGGGATTCAAATATTCCGACTTCGGGCATCCCGATGCCGGCATTTCGGGCGTGGGTGCCCACGGCATTGAGCAGCCAGGTTTCGGTGGCATTGCGGGGCTGGGTGATGACCTCAACGCCCATAGCCTTCTTGGCCATCCATTTCGAAATGGCCAGGGAGATGAGCGAGCCGCCAAATCCGAACAGGGCGGCGAATATCAGCAAGCCGCCGAGGCTGCCGCCCCGCGCGTCGAGATACTGGTCGATGCCGAGGAGGTGAGCCACCACGGACAGGACGACGACGATTGCGAGGTTGGTAGCAACGAAGAGAAGAATACGTTTCATGGTAGTCAGGCTTGGGATTGAGCCGGCGCTTTCAAGGGGTTAGACGGGGGCGAAAGGAGAAATCTTAAGATCATCTTAAGAAATGGACCCGCAGCAGGGGAAAAGGTTCAGGGGCCACCGGTGGCCGCTCCGAGGACCTTGCCGACGAGGAAGGTCACCGTGCCGGCGCCGCCGCCGATCAGGACCATCCTGAAGGCGCTGCGCAGAGCATCCCTTCCGGTGAACAGGCTGAGTACCATGCCGATGGTGAAGAGGGCGAGACCCGTCAGCGTGATCGTGGCCGTGAGTGTGTAGCTGGCTGGGACCCGCAGCAGAAACGGCACTATCGGGATGATCGCGCCGCACGCGAACGCCAGGAAGGATGCGATGGCTGCCTGCCATGGCGAGCCAAGGTCGTCCGGGTTCAGCCCGAGCTCCTCTCTAGCAAGAACGTCGAGTGCCTGCTCCGGGCGGGACAGCAGTGAGCGGCTTACCTCGCGAGCCTGCTCGATGTCGACTCCGCGTGCCTCATATATTAGGGCAAGCTCCTCCGCTTCCTCCTCGGGGTACTCCGCCACTTCGTCACGTTCGAGGGCGATTTGATATTCGTACATCTCGCGCTGCGTCCGCACCGAGACGTATTCACCAGCCGCCATCGATAAGGCGCCGGCCAGCAATCCAGCAGCACCGGTCATCAGGACGTAGCCATTGGCTGCCCCAGCGCCCGCAACACCGAGCACCAAGCTTGCGTTTGAGAGCAGTCCGTCATTCATGCCGAAAACAGAAGCTCGAAGAATCCCTCCAAGGCTGCTCCGGTGGCGCGCGCCCACTTCCGACAGCGACGTTGGCATCGCGTGCCCCAGCGGGGCTGATCCTGCCGATGGTGCACTGTAGACAGACAACCCGCGCAACTTCATGGCGGCCAGCACCGGCCTCAACGAACGGGGTCCAAAGCGCCGAATCAGCCGCGCGACAATTTTGGCTCGGAGCGTGGGAAGGAAGATCCGGTCGGCCGCTTTACCCGAGGAAGCGACCCATTTCGCCGCCTGCTCTTCAGCGGCGGCGGCCAGTTGCAGGAACAATCGGCTTTTGCGGGGATCCGGCTCTACTGCGGCGACGTGCAGATACAGCCAGGCGGATTCTTTTTCGTGGTACCAGTTATCGAGGGCCGTCATGCCGCCGAGCCCCCGATTCTAATTCGCAACTCAGTACTGTTCCCGATCCTCAGACTCGTCCTCGTCTTCATCATCGTCGAGGTCGTCGTCATCTTCGTCCTCGTCGTCCCAGTCGTCATCGTCCTCGTCTTCGTCGTCATCCTCGTCCTGGGATTCGGACCAGCCCTCGGGCTCCTGAGTGAGCTCCAGGTCCATTTCGTGCCAGGTCTCCAGGTCGATCTCCTCGATGTCGCCATCCAGGTATTCGATCTCGACGAGCTCGGAGTCTTCGTCCATGGACAGGACCCGGAACGGCTCTTCTTCTTCCAGGTTCTCGTACCACTGCCCTGGTACCGGCTCGTAATCTCTGCTCACCGTTCTCACCCTCGAGGCCGTCGTCACTTCATACTAAGTGTATTACCACTTGCGTATAGTTTTCCAATGCCCCCAAGAGCTTCCATTCTTGCTTCGCCACTCCTGCAGGCACGACGCGTTGTCGTGAAGGTGGGCTCAGCGTTACTCGTTGATCAGGACACCGGACGACTCAACCGAACCTGGCTCGAGACGCTGATCGAGGATTTATTGCGCATGCGCAAGCGGGGTCAGCAAATCATCCTCGTGTCCTCCGGAGCCATTGCGCTCGGCAGGCGCCAGCTCGGGCTGGCCAAGGGCAGCCTGCGGCTGGACGAGAGCCAGGCCGCCGCCGCGGTCGGCCAGATCCGGCTTGCGCACGCCTACAAGGAGCTGCTGGAGGCGAGCAATGTAACAGTTGCGCAAGTGTTGCTGACACTCGAGGACAGCGAGCGCCGCCGCCGCTACCTCAACGCGCGCGCAACACTCGAGTCGCTCCTCGTCCTCGGCGCTCTCCCGGTCATCAACGAGAACGATACCGTCGCAACGGCTGAAATCCGCTACGGGGACAACGATCGCCTCGCCGCCCGGGTCGCGCAGATGGCGGGCGCGGATTGCCTGGTGCTGCTGTCGGATGTGGAGGGCTTGTTCACGTCCGATCCCAACAAAGACCCCAAGGCACAGTTCGTTCAACAGGTGCGGCAGATCACGCCGCAGATCGAGGCGATGGCCGGGTCCTCCGCATCAGCAGTTGGATCGGGTGGGATGACGACCAAGATCATGGCCGCGAAGATCGCCGTCGCGGCGGGCTGTCACATGTGCATCGCTTCCGGCCACACCAAACACCCGGTGAGCCGTTTGGAGGAGGGTGCGCGCTGTACCTGGTTCGTGCCCCATGCAACGCCGGTGACGGCTCGTAAACAGTGGATTGCGGGCACTTTGAAACCCGCGGGGGCCATAACAATCGATACCGGCGCCCTCAAAGCCCTGCACGAGGGCAAGAGTTTGTTGCCGGCCGGTGTGGTAGCTGCGCGTGGCCGATTTGAGCGCGGCGATACGGTGAGTGTGCTCGGCCCCGACGGTGTCGAGGTCGCTCGCGGCATCATTGCGTATTCGGATGTTGATTCGGCCCGCATCCTCGGGCGCAAGTCGTCCGAGATTGAAGGGATCCTCGGGTTCCGCGGTCGTGACGAGATCATTCACCGCGATGACCTGGTTGTCATGGGGCAGGAGTCGCCCGAAACCGCGCAGGTTTCACAATGAGTACGACCGACATCGCCGAGTTGATGACGCGTCTGGGCAAGGCGGCTGTGGCGGCGTCGGCGGCACTTGCCGTGGTCGCGACCACAACGAAGAACGAGGCGCTCACTGCTGCCGCGGCCGCGATTCGGGCGCGGCGCGCTGAAATCCTCGAAGCCAATGCCCGAGACATGGCCGCGGCGGTCGCGGCGGAGTTGGGCGGTCCGCTGCTGGACCGGTTGCGCCTCGATGAGAAACGGGTCGAAGCCATTGCCCGCAGTATCGAGGAAATCGTCGAGCTGGCCGATCCGGTGGGGACGGTCGTGGCCGAGTGGGACCGGCCGAACGGCTTGCACATTCAACGCGTCCGCGTCCCTCTGGGCGTCATCGGGATCATTTACGAGAGCCGGCCCAACGTGACTGCGGATGCCGGTGCCCTTTGTCTGAAATCAGGTAACGCGGTCATCCTGCGCGGCGGCAGCGAGAGCCGTCTGTCGAACGCAGCCATCCATGCCTGTCTGCTGGATGGATTATCAGCTGTTGGATTGCCCGCTGAATGCATTCAACTCGTGCCCACCACCGACCGCGCCGCCGTGGGGTACATGCTGGCTGAGATGACAGACTACGTGGATGTGATTGTTCCACGCGGTGGCAAAAGCCTGGTGGCACGGGTCCAGAAAGAAGCGCGGGTGCCGGTCATTGGACACCTCGAAGGCAACTGCCACGTCTATGTCGACCGGGATGCTGATGTCCGCATGGCCCGAGCCATTGCCGTGAATGCCAAGATGCGGCGCACAGGCGTTTGTGGTGCAGCGGAGACGCTGCTCGTAGATGCGGCATGCGTCAGTACGCATCTCGCGCCGATTGTGAAAGATCTGCTCGAAGCCGGGTGTGAGGTGCGGGGAGACTCGACCGTCCAAAAGGTTGATCCCCGAGTGTTGCCCGCTACCGAGGATGATTGGTACACGGAGTACCTGGACGCAATTATTGCGGCTCGGGTCGTGGATGGGGTGGACGGAGCTGTTGCGCACATCGAGACTTACGGCTCGGCGCATACCGAGTCGATTGTGACGGAAACCCAAGTGACCGCGGACCGGTTCCTCCATCGGGTGGACAGTGCCATTGTCCTCCACAATGCATCCACCCAGTTTGCCGACGGCGGTGAGTTTGGAATGGGTGCGGAGATAGGTATTTCGACCGATCGCTTTCACGCCCGCGGTCCGGTAGGCGTGGAGCAGCTGACGAGTTATAAGTACGTTGTTAGAGGGTCAGGTCAGGTTAGACCCGGTTAGTTTCGCACCAGAGCGGCGCGGTCTCGTGGCGCGCCGCACGGGGCCGGTGCACGACTAGCGGCGTAGATACATTACGCCGGGGGCTCAATATCGTTGCAAGTGTGCGCGATATAACCACTTTCCAACCAGCCCATAACGGATCGGCATCCTGGCATGCGATTTGGATGTGAGAAGCGGATAACCAAATCCGATGCCTGTTGCATCGTCGCTTTGGCAGTAGCAGGAGGCGTACGTACATGTCTCGAGCGATCTTTGGGCGCAGGCTTTTGAATCAGACCGCAGCGCCATTATCTGCCCAGCTGCCGGAAGAGGCGGCCGACGACCTCCTCGGTCGCGGCTACAGCCGCCGGCAACTGTTCGCAATTGCGGCTGTTTTCAGCTCCGTCAGTGCTGTAGCGAGTTTCGGCAGGCCCGTATGGGCATCGGGCGGTGTCCCCGACCCACCACCGGATGCAAAAACGCGCATCGGCGCCAATGAGTGCTGGACCGGACCCATGGCTCCTGGCCAGACGGCCGCAACCGCGGTTATTTCCGCCAGCAATCGCTATCAGCCGGCAGACCAACGCGGCGACTTCATCAAGGCGGTAACCCGGGTCGAGGGCGTACCGTTTGACCACGTTGCACCCTGGCCGGGCTCCAGCGATCCGCTGTCACGCGCCGTGGTGACGTACTGCTCGCCGACCAAGGCGTTGATTACCGCTGACCCGACCTTCGAGTTGGCCGGCAGGACTGCGGAGTGGTTGGGGGCGCCTGTGAAGCGGGTGCCGTTGAAGCCCGACCACACTCACGACGTCAAGGCCATGCTGGCTGCAGACCCCAGCCCCGGTCTCTACTACATCTGTACCCCCAACAACCCGACAGGCACCGTTACGCCGCTGGCCGACATCGAATGGCTCGTTGCGAACAAACCTGAAGGTTCCATAGTTTTAATTGACGAAGCTTACACGCACTTTGCCGGTGTGCCGACGGCGTCCTACATGGCGAAATCCAACAAGGACGTGATCGTGATGCGCACCTTCTCGAAGATCTTCGGGATGGCCGGCATGCGCATGGGCTATGTGATGACCCGGCCTGACATCATCACGAAGTTGATGCGCTACGACGGCGGTATGCAATCGGGCGCGTTGCCGGTGCCGTCACTCGCCTGCGCAACCGCGAGCCTGACTGCTGCCGATCTGATCGCTGCGCGCCGCAAGCAGATGCAGGAAGCGCGTGCCATGACCCTGGAGCACTTGAAGAAGCGCAAGCTCACGGTCGTCAGCAACACCGACGCTAACATGTTCATGATTGACTGGAAGACGAAGGCGGCGCAGGACATGAAGCTCGCCTTCCGCACGCAGAGTGTCGAGATCGGCCGCAACTGGCCCATCTGGCCCACTGTTTCGCGAGTCACTGTCGGTTCCATGGATGACATGACGGCGTTCTGCGCGGCGCTCGACAAGGTCTGGACCTGACCATTTCCGGCTGACACACCGCGGGGTCTCAAACCCCCGGTGACCTATGGTGGGCGCTGCGGCCTGCCAGGTGCCCCCCTGCGAGAGTGCGATTTTGAACGTGCTTGCTGTTGTATCGAACGAGTTTTCGCTCACCACGCTGCTGGTCCTGGTGTGCATCCTGGGGCTGTCGGCGATCATGAGCGGACTGTCGGGGTTTGGTTTTTCGGCGATCGGCGCGTTGTGCCTGTGGCTGTTGCCCCCGAAGCTGGGCGTCCCTTTGTTGATGACTCTCTCGTCTGCCAATCAGCTCATGTCACTGCGTCAGCTGCAGGCTGACATGCGGCCGCTGCGCGAATGGTGGCCGGAGGGGCCCGCGCCTTATCTGCTCGGCGGCTTCCTCGGTGTGCCGGTCGGTCTGTCCATCCTGCATGCTCTGCCGACGGTCAAGTTGATGGCGATCTTCGGGGGGTTCCTGCTCGTCTATGCGGCTTACTCCATGTTGAAACCAGAAGGGTTGCACGTGGAGCGGCGCGGTGGCTGGCTCGCGGCGGCGCTCGTCGGTACGGCAGGCGGCGTCATTGGTGGATTCACAGCGTTTCCCGGTGCCACCGTGGTGGTGTGGAGCGGGCTGCGCCGGCTGTCGAAATCCGAGTCCCGCAGCATCGTGCAGCCTTACATTCTCGGCCTGCAGTTGGTATCGCTCGCAGGGCTTGCGATCCAGCACCCCGAGACTTTCGGCCCGACCTACTGGGCCCTGTTGGTAATCACAGTGCCCATCGTGCTTCCCTGCACGCTGTTGGGTGTCAATCTGTACAAGTCCGTCTCTGACATCAACTTCCGGCGCATCACCTTCATGTTGCTCGGGACTTCCGGCCTAGGGCTGCTCATCAAGGCGGCCGGCGCGATCACCCTGGTCGCTGTAACTGCAACCGCAGTTGCCCGCTAACCGCCTCGGCGGCACCAGGAACTGACAAACAGCGTTGCGCGGCGCGCTCTGGTGGTGCCGCGGGCGCTGTCACGGTGCTATCAAACAACAACAAAGTGTTGGTTGTATTGGCTCCCGCGTGGTGCGTAACTCCATGAAATTCAACGCCGCGCGAGTTGCCGCGCGGCGTGGTTGCGGCCGGCCCCGGGGTCGCTGGCCGGCTTATTGCAACACTGTGGGCTGCTGCAAAAAAACGATCCACAGGGAGTCACTCGATGCACTTGAAACGCGACAATGTCTGCGCCGGTGTTGCTGTGTTGGGAGTTATTGCACTGCGAATGGGTGCCGAAACGGCGTCCGCGGCTGATGCCGCTGTGGCGGCGGACGCTGCAGCGCCCGCTTCCGATGCACCCGGCGGTCCCGACTCGGGCGATCTGTCATCCGTCAATGAAGTGATTGTTACCGGTACGCGGGTCACCGGAATCAAGGCGGTGGACAGCCCCGCGCCCATCCAGGTGATTGCTTCGCAGTCGATTGAAAGGGCGGCCGGCAAGCCCGATCTGATCACCACGTTGTCGAATCTGATCCCGTCACTGACGGCGCAGGCCTTCGGCGGTGACCAGGCCAACCAGACGTTGCAGGCGAAGCTGCGCGGCCTGAGCCCGAATGACGTGTTGGTTCTGATAGATGGAAAAAGGCGACATACCACCGCGAACCTGGCGGTGCTCGGCGGTCCTTATCAGGGCGGCGCCGGCGCCGACTTGAACTTCATCCCGGTGGATGCGATTGATCACATCGAAGTGCTCACTGATGGTGCAGCGGCCCAATATGGCTCGGACGCCATCGCGGGCGTGATCAACATCATCCTCAAGAAGACCAATAACGGCGGCAATCTCGGCGGCACTTACGGCGAGTACTACGATGGCGGTGGCATCACCGGGCAAGTGCAGGGAAACGTTGGCTTCGAGCCTGTGCCCGGTGGTTTCCTGAACCTCACCGCCGAGGTTCGCAATCACGGGCACAGCTTTCGGGGCGGCCTGGATGGCCGTACTTTGAATCCAGCCCTGACCGCCCCCGACTCCAACATGAAAGATGTGCAAGGCTACCCCAACGTCAATCTCATCTCCGGCGACGCCGAGTACCACAGCAAGATTTTCGCGTTCAATGCGGGAATGGAGGTGCTGGACGGCATCCAGTTCTATTCGTTCGGCAGTTACGGCGACAAGAAGGCCCAGTCCTATGAGAACTATCGGACACCCTCGACCGTGTCCTACCAGGGTCCATTGACCGGGGGCGTGAAAACCTATCTGTTTCCGTTGGGATTCAGCCCCTTGGAGGCAACCCGTGAGACCGACTACGAGCTGACGGGAGGGCTCAAGGGCGAGTTTGAGGAGTGGAAATGGGATCTATCCGCAACCTACGGTTACGACAAGGTCGGCGTCTACACGTTGAACTCCGCGAACGCGGCGATCGCGGGTGGCTATACGGACATCCTGGGCAACGTGATTCCGGGTACGGATGCCACGCCGCGGGATTTCTACGATGGCTTTTTCAAAGCGACCCAGATGACTGCGAACATCGATATCAATCGTGATGTCGAAGTCGGGTTGGCGGGTCCGTTGAACGTTGCGTTCGGCGGCGAGTATCGGCGCAACGCGTACGCGATCGGTGCGGGCGATCCGAATTCCTATATTGGCAGTGGCGCGCAGTCCTACCCCGGTTTCCAACCGTCCGATGCCAGCATTCACGCCCGCAAAAACTACGCCGGCTACATTGATCTGTCCGCGAAACCGGTCGAGCAGTTGCGGGTGGACCTGGCGGGCCGGTTTGAGCACTACGACGACTTCGGCAGCAAGACGGTCGGCAAGCTGACCGCTCGCTACGACATCATTCCGGAATTCGCGGTGCGCGGCACGATCAGTACCGGCTTCCGGGCGCCGACACTCGCTGAAGAGTACTACCGGGCGACCAACGTCTCGCCCGACTCGGCGACGGTGCAATTGCAACCCAACTCGAAGGCGGCCGCTGATCTGGGCCTCGGCGGACTCAAGCCGGAGACATCGCGAAACTACAGCATCGGGCTCGCGATGCAGCCCGCTCCGGGGTTGACCGCGACCATCGATGCCTATTGGATCGACATCAACAATCGCATCGTGGCCAGCGGAACGTTGAACTCGGTGGTCAATGGCATCGTGGTCAGCCCGGCCATCGGAACAGCCATCGCGGATTCGGGCGCGGTACCCCCCAGTCTCGTTGTGCCGGGCGGCTCGTACTCCGTCAGCCTGTTTACCAACGGCATCGATACTCGGACGAAAGGGGTGGATTTTGTGCTCGACGCGCCGTTCGATTACGGCTGGAGCAAGCTCGATGCAACTATCGGTGCCAGCTACAGCGATACGACGATCCGGAGTATCCACAATGCGCCGGCGCAGTTGGCGGGCCAGACACCGTTCGCAACCGGATCGGCGTTGTTCGATCAGGCCGCGCTCTCCGATCTGACCACGGCCAGCCCGAAATACGTGCTGAATTTCGGGGCTTATTGGATGGCCTACGAGAAGTTCTCCGTGAGCCTGCATGAGATCATCTATGGAACGACCACGGAGTACCAGAGCGACACCGGCAAGACGCCGAAGGGGGCCACGAGCGTAATCACCTATTGGCCCAACACGGTGGGTGTCACACCGATCACCAATGTGGAGTTGAGCCTGCAGGCGACCAAGATGCTGAAGCTCAGCCTGGGTGCCAACAACGCATTCAACCGGTATCCCAACAAGGTGAACAGCATCCTGCGGGACGGCTTTGCTGCGACGTACAACCGCTCTACGACGACGCTCTATCCTTCCATCTCACCGTTTGGAATCAATGGTGGGTTCTATTACATCAAGGGTGTCTTCGAGTTCTGATCCCGGGTCGCGGGGACGGCGGAGCTTTCGCAGCTCCGCCGTCGCCAGCTGGTGCTCAATGAAATAGAGCACTTTGAGATCGACCGTGGCGGTGAAGTATTTCACCGCCTCGTCAACCTGTTTGCTCGCGAGACGCTGCTGGCCGGTGTAGAACAGCGCTTCCGAGAGAATGTCGCGCTGGCGGTTTTGATCGCGCTCTTCCCTTATTGCTTCCACCAGATCGTCTTCGGTGATCTTGCCTTGGAGTGATTCCAGGATGGGGGTGGGCCACGTGTCCGTGGTGCGGCGCTTTACCAGCGTCGGCTCAGGTATGCCGGCGTGCCGTTGGGCGAGCCAGAGAAAGCATTGCCAGTAGGTTGCTTGTTCGTCGGTAGGGGCTTCCGTCGCGGCAATCCTTGCGTTTGCGATGGCGTCGGGCCAGCGGTCTTCGATGAAGTCGAGTTGCGTAATGAGGGTGTAGAGCGTGAAGTTGGCTCTGCCCAGGTGCAATTGCCGCTGGGTTTCAACGCGCGCATCGGCGTAGCGGCCCAGGTCGAGCAGACTGGCCGCCAACTCGGCGTGCAGGAAATCTGCTCGCGGGTTGCAGTCGATCGCCTTCGCGTAGGCGCTGACGGCTTTGACGTGCTCGCCCATGTTGGAATACGCCTGGGCCAGGTCGTCGTAGAGGGTCGCGAAGCGTTTGGCGCCTAGGGTTTGGGCGCAGTTTGTTGCGGGTGGGGGGTCCTTCGACAGGTCGAAGGTGATGCGAGTGACTTGTTTTTGTAGGCCTAGCTGGGTGGCGGGGGCTAGGACTGGGGGGTAGTGGTGGGTGGAGGCGTAGGTTAGGAGGGGGGTGGTTGGTGGGGGTGCTGTCGCGGTGCCCGTCGGCGCTGTTGGGGTCGTGGCCGCAGGTGGTTGCTGCGCGGTGGCCGTTGGCACTGTTGGGGCTGCGGTCGCTGGTGATGGAGGCGCTGCGTCTTTTGGGGACGCCGCGGCTGTGGCTGTGGCTGTTGCGAGCGCTAGGCAGGCGACTGCTGCGTGGGCGGTCTTGTTGGCGGTCGTTTGCCCTGCATGGGGAGACTGTCGCCCGGTTGGCTTTGGCGCGCGCGCGCTCACCTTACGTCAGCAGCCGTGCCTGGAGGCCTTTTACGCCGCCGCGCAACGAGTAGACGTCGGCAAGCCCGCGCTCTCGGAGTTCCTGTGTCGCGGCTAGGCTTCGGCGGCCGCTCGCGCAGACTAGGATTGTCTTGCGTGTGGGCGTGAACGGCGGCTGCCCATGCAGAAGTTGCGCTATTGGCACGTGACGCGAGTGCGACGATGGCGTTGGTGTTTCTTGCAGCTCGTGCGGCTCTCGGATGTCTACGATGTCGAAGCCAGCGTCGTAGGCCTGATCTAGCGTATCGAACGAGACTTCAAGAGTGGGCGGCGCACCCGCGGCTGCCGCAAAAGCGGCGGTGTCTGAGGAGGTCACGCCGGTAGCGCGAGGGCCCGCGGCGGCCCCGGTCGCCATTGCGGTGGCGCCAGCGGCGGCGTTCGCCTGAGCAACGGCGGCTGCTTGCGCAGCTGTTGCACGCGATATCGCGTGTTCGGGGCACGTCTTCGCGCGCTTCGTTCGCACGCGGGACGTCGACAGTGTGAGCAGGTCGAGGACCAACAGCTCGTCTTTGAGTTGGCCGGGAAGGTCCAGCATCAGTTTCATCGCTTCGAACGCCTGCAGTCCTCCGAAGATTCCAGGCACAGGTCCCAGCACGCCAGCCTCGGAGCAATTTCCAACAATGCCGTCGCGTGTGGCTTCAGGCCAAACGCAGCGCAGGCACGCCGAGCCCGGCTGGACGATCTGCAGTTGCCCCTCATACTGATAAACGCTGGCGAACACGACGGATCTGCCGAGCTGCACGCAGTAATCATTGAGCAGGAACTTGGTCGAGAAATTGTCGGTGCAGTCGATCACCAGATCGTGTTGAGCGATCAGATCCGGTGCGTTGAGCGCGTCCAGACGGGTCGTGTACGCGCGAACATCGACGTCGGGGTTCAAGGCGCGCACGCGCTCGGTGGCGAGCTCCGCTTTGAGTTTGCCGACGTCCGCAAGGGCGTACATCGTTTGGCGATGCAGGTTGGATGGCTCCAGCCGATCGCTATCGACGAGCCCGAGTCGGCCGATGCCGGCGCCGGCCAGGTAGCTGATAACCGGCACGCCGAGACCGCCACAGCCAACGACTAGCACGCGGCTCGCGCGCAGCTTTGCTTGTCCCGCCGCGCCGACTTCTTTGAGCGCCATTTGGCGCGAATAGTCGGGGATGGGGGAGCCTACCCGCGCGTGCGTGGAGGCGAGGGCTGCCGCGCTGGCGGGGGTGAGTGTTTGGCCCCTGCGCAGGGTGCTGTCGTCGCGGCTGCTCGCAGCGCGCACCGCGTCGGCACGGGATGCGTTTGTGCGGTCCGCGGTGGGCCTGCGGTCACGGCTGCCGTCCGAGTCCGCATGATCGTGACGATGCTCGCCGTGGTCGTGGTCGCCGTGTGCGCCATGACGATGGGCCGCATGGTCGTGCCGGTCGTGACCATGCGCGTCCTGCCCGAGCTGATGGTCGGCGTTGGGGGTGTGGTCAGCCGTTGGGGCGGCGCATCGCTCGCAATTTACCCACCCGGAATCGCCGTTCTCGTAGTGCTCCTTTTTCCAGATGGGCACTCGATGTTTGACTTCGTCGATGATGTATCGACACGCGAGGAATGCTTCCGCGCGGTGTCGGGCGCTCACGCCTACCCAGACGGCCATCTCACCGATCGCCAGGTCGCCGATTCGGTGTACGCAGGCGGCATGTTCAATGCCGAAGCGCGTGATTGCTTCCGCGACGATACGCTCGCCTTCCTTGATCGCCAGCGGCTCGAAGGCTTCGTATTCCAGGTGGCGGACGGCGAGTCCTTCGTTGTGGTTCCGGACCCAACCTTCGAACGAGGTGTAGCCGCCGGCGGCGGGATCGAACAACTGCTTTCGCAATTCGCCTTCGTCGATCTTCTCGCGGGTGAAACTGAATGTGGCCATGGACGTTCCGGCTCAGCCGCCTGCGACCGGTGGAATAAACACAACGGAGTCACCGTCGGCGAGGCGCTGCGACCACTCGCCGAATTCGGCGTTCACTGCTACGCGCAGCATTTCTGGTGCGAGGGAGAATGGGTAGCGCGACTTCAACTCGTTGTAGAGGTCGCGGGGAGTGTTGGCACCCGTGACGACGGATTCGTCGCTGCGGCCGGCCTGCTCGCGAAGGATGGCGTAGTACTGGACTTTGATTCGCTTGTCGGCTGGGGCGGCGTTGAGTGCGGTGGCGGGTTGCCCGGACGCGGACGCGCTGCCGCCGGTGGTTCGGGGCGGCGTCGTGCCGGCAGGGGACGGTGCTGCCCCAATGTGGACGCGGCCTGTGGAGGCGTCGACGTTCTTCGCGCCGGGGATTTCTGTTGGGCTCAGCGCTGCTACGGCTGATCCATATTCGTCTGGCGTGTTCACGTTATCAAGGGCATGCGGGTTGGGTTCGTCCAACAATTGCACGTCTGAATTGATCAGGAATTTGCGCGGGCAGTTTTTTCCGCTCGCCACGTGCGTGAGAATGGCCTCGCGGCTTGCGGGTTCGTAGATCGCGCAGAGAGGCTCGGGCAACACGTCGTGACTCGAGCGAAATGCAGTTGCGAGTCGCTGAGGCTGCCGCGCGGCGATGAGGGTCGTCAGCGTACCCTCGTCGAGGAACGGGAGATCGCAGGCGAGTACGAGCCACGCAACGTCCGGGTGTTGGGCTTGCGCGGCCATGATGCCCGCAATGGGCCCCAAGTCGTCCTGTGTGTCGACGATTTGATCGAAACGCGCGCGGACAGGGTCTTTGGTTTGGTCGGGGCGTACAGACACGAATACCCGCTGCACATGACGCTGGAGAAACGAGACAGCCCATTCGAGCTGCGAGCGGCCGTGGTAGACCAACGCGGCCTTGTCACGCTGCATTCGCGTGCTGCGGCCGCCGGCAAGCACGAGGGCGTAAATTGGAGGAACGTTAGCCGTGGCATTCATGGGTGAAGCGTTCATGGGTGTTGCACTACGCTTTGCGCTTAAAGTCGCGCTTCCCGCCAGTCTTCTCGACGAGGCGGACGTTGGTAATTTCGATGTCGTGGGACAGTGCTTTGCACATGTCGTAGATGGTTAGGGCGGCGACTGTTGCGCCTGTTAGAGCTTCCATCTCTACGCCGGTGCGATGGTGAACAGACACTTGGCACCGGATGACGATTTCGCCGGTTTGCGTGTCATTGATTTCGATGGCGCAGTTATCTAACGGTAACGGGTGGCAGAAGGGGATGAGGTCGTGCGTGCGTTTGGCAGCCATGACGCCCGAAACGATCGCGGTGTCGAATACCGGGCCCTTCTTTGTGCGATGACCGCTTTTCCGCAGCGCTGCTGCGACGGTCGCGGGAAAGCGTACGCGCGCTTCGGCAGTGGCAACACGATGTGTCACTTCTTTTGCGCTGACGTCGACCATAGTCGGGCGATTGCGCTCATCGAGATGGGTGAGGCCCGACTTCGTGCTGGTAGCGCCTGCCGAACGCGTGGCCCCGGCGGTTCGACTGTTGGAAAGTTTTCTCACTTCACCCGCCAATGTAAAACATCTCTACCTTGTGATGATCGCCGGGCGCCTCACGCAATTCAGCGCGAAGTTCGCTATAGCGATCGCTGCGAGCCAGCCACACGTTGCGAATTGTCTCCAGGAGTTGCTCGTCGGTTGCGCCACCGCGCAATGCGTCGCGTAGGCTCGTGCCGCTTTTCGCGAACAAGCACGTGTAGATCACACCGTCTGAGGACAATCGGGCTCGGGAACAGTCGCCGCAGAAAGGCTGCGTGACCGAAGAGATAAACCCAACCTCGCCTGCGCCGTCGACGAAGCTGTATCGCTCCGCAACTTCGCCCCGATAGCCGCGTTGGAGTGGCTGTAACGGCCAGCGCGCGGCTATGCGATCCACCAACTCCTTGGAGGGGACGACGATGTCGGGTTTCCATTCATTACGGTTGCCGACATCCATGTACTCGATGAACCGTACGATAACGCCGGTGCCGCGGAAGCGTTCCACGAGGTCCAGTGCCGTGTGGTCGTTCAAACCGCGTTGGATAACGGCGTTGATCTTGATGGGGTCGAGTCCTGCACTGCGTGCATGCTCGATTCCGTCGAGTACGTCGTTGAGGCCACCGAAGCCGCCGCTCATGCGGGCGAATACTTCGGGGTCGAGGCTGTCGAGGCTGACGGTGATTCGCTTGAGGCCGGCAGCCTTCAGTTCGGCGGCGTATCGCGCGAGCAGCACGCCGTTCGTCGTCAGCGCCACGTCGTCGACGCCGGGAATGTCGGTGAGGTCGCCGATGAGGTCGGACAGGTTCGTTCGCAGGAGGGGTTCCCCGCCTGTCAGCCGCAGCTTCCTGACTCCCAGTTTTACGAAGAGGCGGGAGAGGCGAACGATCTCGTCAAAGGACAGGCGTTCGTGCGAGCCGAGGAATTTGTACCGCTCGTGATATTTCTCGCGCGGCATGCAATAGGGGCAGCGGAAGTTGCACCGGTCCATTACCGAGATCCGCAAGTCGCGGACCGGCCGGGCGAGGGTGTCGCGCGGGCTGTTCAGTTTGGCGAGCGGAACGACGACTTCGGATTTGGCCATGATTTGTGAAGGTAATTACCACCGGGCCGCAGCGAAAGCCAATATGAGGTCGCCAATGCACGGAATTGGACGCATGTGGGCGGTAGATGGGGACGGCGGGAGGGGTAGGCAAGCGGTGGCTGCGCTGCGGGGGCGCGCCGTGAGACGGGTGCGGCGGCTGCGCTGCGCGGATGGTCGCGAGGTATCACGGATGCGGTGCCCGCGCGCATCCGCGGCGCCTTGAGCTGCGGCCGATCCCGATGGTGTCGGCGACGAGGTGCGTCGTACCGACATGGGCGGCGGAGCGCTGAAAGGACGGAGCGTCGGCACGAACGGGTGCGTTGGCAGGGACACGGGCGGCCGGCACGAACAGGGCGCGCCACCGTGGGCGCGGAAACGGGGTGGACAAGCCTTACCAGCGATGTAGCCGCGTGACGAAACCCTTCGGGTACTTATTTGGCCCCGGGGGCAGCTCCACGAACCCGTCCGTGCCGGCAAGGGAGGTAAAGTCGCCGGAACCGTTCGTGGGGCGCGGCATGGCCCAAGCGCGGCCCCAGTCGTCCACCTCGACGCGGATGGGCATGAAGAACGTGAGGCCGGTGCTGTTCACGACCTCGCCACCGAGGGCCATCTTCTCGGCTGGGACGGGGTCTTGGCCCATCGCCGTGAAGAGGGCTGGTAGGACATAGCGCGACAGGCACACGCACGTTGAGACGGGGTTGCCGGGCAGCGCGAAGACCGTTGCGCCGGAACTCGCGACGCCGAACCACATGGGTTTGCCAGGTCGCTGCGATACTTTGTGGAACACGGTATGGACGCCGAGCTCGTCCAGGACTCGGGGAACGAAATCGAGTTTACCCATCGACACGCCTCCGCTGAGCACGAGTACGTCGTGGGTCTCCAAATGAAACTTCAACCGGCGGCGGAGCTCGGGCACATCATCCAGCAGATGATCGTCGGCGACTCGTTGGAATCCGTGCCTGCGCAGTGCCGCGACGATGGCGTACGCGTTGGAGCGACGTATCTGGTGCGGGAGAATGGGCTCGCCGGGCTCGATCAACTCGTTGCCTGTTGAGATGACGGCCAACATGGGTTGGCTGCTGACGCGAATGCGGGCCATGCCAGCTGAGGCTGCTATGGCAATTTCCGGCGCTCGGAGCCGCGCTCCCGTGGACAACAGGAGAGCGCCCTGACGCGTGTCGGCGCCACGGCGGTGAATGTTCTGCCACGCGTCGGTCGGAGCGTCTGGGCGCAGCTCGGCTTCGCTGCTGCGTACGGTGATCTGCTCAACCGGGATGACGCAGTCGCACCCGTTGGGGACGACTGCGCCGGTCATAACTTCGATACAACCGGTTGGAGTTGCGAGCGACAATGGCGGGTCGCCCGCTGCCTGGGTCGCCTGGATGCGCAGGCGCCGGTTGCCTTGTTGGACCGCGGTGCTGTCCACGGCAATGCCGTCCATGGCAACTCGATCGAAAGGCGGTGCGTCCCGCTCGGCATAGATGTTCTCGCGCAACACTGCGCCTGCACATTGCGCGAGCGGCAATGACTCAATCGGCAGACACGTCAGGTGCTGCCCGATCAACTCATCGGCTTGCGCGGGACTCAACACCGTTATATCAACCCTTCGACTTGTCGTTCTTGGATTTGTATACCTTGACCTGCTCGTTGAAACGGTCAGCGACGCTTTGCAGCTGATCGATGGCGGCGTTGTGCTTCTGCACTTCCACGCGCTCCATGTCGTCCATGGCCTTCTTCTGATCAGGCGTCGGCTTTTCCCCGGGCTTCGCTATCTTGCCCACGGCGTCGTTGCGCTCGAGCTGAATGCAGGCGACATAGGCGTTGATCGCTTTGTCATATTCCTTCACGGCCTTTTGCGCTTCGACCATCTCCTGAAGCGTCGCAGTATTGCCATCCGGAAGGTGGTCCGGAGGCGTCGGGTAACTGCAGTCCGCGTAGGCCGTTCCAGCCGACAGAACGGCAGTCGACGCTATGGCAATAATCACTTTCATACAGGACATCCCCTATTTTGGTTGAATCGCTATCTTAGATGCGCCGCGGCGCTCGCGGCTAGGGAACCTGGCTGTCCCATGATCGCCGCAGCAGCAGACGAGAATGGGTCAGGCCGGTTCCATGGCGCGTTTTTTTCGCGGGACGACTGTAGTGGACGCCTTTCTGGCTTTGGGAGCAAGAAAGCAGTCTCGGCCGTGGTCATTGACCACCCCGACGGCCTGCAGAAACGCGTAGATAATCGTCGTGCCCACGAAACGAAACCCACGTTTCTTCAGGTCCTTGGAAATCTGGTCGCTTAGATCCGTGCTGGCGGGCAAACGTTCGCCGCGTGGGCGGATATCGACTACGGGTTTGCCGTCGACAAAGGCCCACAGGTAGTGATCAAACGAACCGAACTCTTTCTGAACCTGCAGAAAGGCTTGGGCATTGGTCACCGTGGAGTCGATCTTTAGTCGGTTGCGTACAATGCCGGCGTCGTTCATCAGGGCTGCCTGCCGCTTGGCGTCGAAGCGGGCGACCTTTTTAGGGTCGAACGAGGCGAATGCTTTTCGGTAATTGGCACGCTTGTGCAGGATGGTGGACCAGGACAGACCGGCCTGGGCACCTTCCAAGGTAATCATTTCGAAGAGGTGGCGGTCGTCGTGGGAAGGACGCCCCCATTCCTCGTCGTGATAGCGGACGTACTCCGGATCGTCGAGTCCCGACGCCCACATGCAACGTTTCTTTTCGGCCATAGGAGTGACTGTAGCCAAGCTCGGTGCCGGCCGCCACGGTTCGTTCAGGCAGTGTGCTCGGCCTTCGCGTTCAGCTCCGCGCACATCTGCTCCCGCATGATGAATTTCTGCACTTTGCCCGTGACGGTCAGGGGAAACTCGCTGACGATTCGTACGTAGCGGGGAATTTTGTGCTGGGCAATCTGTCCGCAGCAGAAGTCGCGGATTTCCTGCTCGGTGGCCGCCATCCCGGGCTTGAGTTGAACCCAGGCGCATGCCTCTTCGCCGTATTTTGGGTCGGGCACACCGAAGACCTGGGCGGCCTGAATCTTGGGATGTCGATACAGGAACTCCTCAACTTCACGCGGATAAATGTTTTCGCCGCCGCGAATCAACATGTCCTTCAAACGCCCCGTGATGTTGCAATACCCCTGTGCGTCGATGATGCCCAGGTCGCCGGTGTGCATCCAACCTGCATCGTCGATGACGTCGCGCGTACGTTCGGGGTCGTCCCAATAGCTCTTCATTACGGAGTAGCCGCGAGTCAGGATCTCTCCTTGTGAGCCAACAGGCACGACCCGGCCAACCGGGTCGACGATCTTGACCTGCAGGTGCGGATGTATGCGGCCCACCGTGGACACGCGGCGCTCAATCGGGTCGTCGATACTGCTTTGGAAGCTGACAGGGCTGGTCTCTGTCATGCCGTACGCGATGGTGACTTGCTCCATGTGCATGTCGCGGACGACGCGCTTCATGACTTCGACGGGGCAGGGCGCACCGGCCATGATCCCGGTTCGCAGACTCGACAGGTCGTATTTGGCGAAGTCGGGGTGTTCGAGCTCGGCGATGAACATGGTTGGCACACCGTACAGCGCGGTGCAGCGTTCTGCCGCAACCGTCTCGAGTGTCAACTTCGGATCAAACCAGTCGGATGGATAGACCATGGCGGCGCCGTGGCTGATGCAGCCCAGGTTACCCATGACCATGCCGAAGCAGTGGTACAGGGGAACGGGGATGCACATGCGATCGTTCGCAGTCAGCCTGATGGCGCGAGCGACAAAGTAGCCGTTGTTCAGAATGTTGAAATGACTGAGCGTGGCCCCCTTGGGGGATCCCGTCGTACCGCTCGTAAACTGGATGTTGCAGGCATCGTCGGGTTGAATCTCGGTGACGAGCTCCCGCAGTCGTGCAAAATGTTGCGGCTGGCCCAGCTTCGTGACGCTGTGGAAGTTGAGACAGCCGGGGGTGGGGTGCACTCCCAGTCGAATGACGCAGCGCAAGTGTGCCAGCCGGGCCGATTGCAGCTCATTCGGCGCGCACTCATCGAGCTCAGGCGCAATCGACCGCAGCACCTCCAGAAAGTTCACGTTCTTGAAGCGCTCCGCAATGACGAGCGCGCGACAACCCACTTTGTTGAGGGAGAATTCCAACTCGTTGGCACGGTAGGCCGGATTCAGATTGACGAGGATCAGGCCGGCCTTGGCGCTGGCGAATTGGGTCAACGCCCATTCGCTGCAGTTGGAAGCCCAGATGCCGATGCGCTCACCGGGTGACAGTCCCAGCGCGAGCAATCCGGCCGCCAACGCATCCGCCCGTTGGTTGAATTCAGTGTAGGTCCAGCGGACATTCTGGTGGTGCACGATGAGCGCATCGTGCGAGCCCCAATTGACGGCTGCTGCGTCGAGCGCCTGCCCGATCGTTTCAAACCGCAACAGCGCTGTATCCAATCCTTGTACGAAACTGGGTGTCATTGCAGCTCCCCTTGGAGGGAGTGTACGCCGTTACCGCGTTAGGAGTCAGGTAGATGCTGGAGGCATCCGAGTCCCCGCAGTGTTGCGCGGACAGCCTGGTCGAGGGGTGTATGCGGCTCGGATTTGAGCACGTTCAGCAGGCGTTCGTTGTTTAACCGCAGCGGCTCCTGCCACAAGTAACGCATCTCGCGCATTTCCCGGAACAATGTTTTGAAAGGGGACAGGAGGGTGACGAGTGGCCAGGGAAACCGTCGCACTGGAGTGTTGGGACGGCCCACGACAGCCCGGATGGCATGTGTCATCTGTGTGCCGTCGGTGTCCCAGTGGCCTTGGAAGTGGAACCTCTCGAATGTTCCCAGTGTTGATTCGCGGTCGACCAGTTGCGCGACGGTTTCGGCGAGGTCGGGGAGATAGGCCCAGGCATGGCCCATGCCGGGACGACCGGGGTACAGGATGGACGTGATCGGTTTGCCTGGCGTGACGAGGCCTTGGGAAAACCAGTTGTTGCCCGGGGTCGGCCCGAAAAAGTCGCCCGCGCGGACAATCAACGACCGCACGCCGGTGTTTGCGGCTGCCTGCAGACGGCGTTCCAGCTCGACGCGAATTTTACCTTTGCGAGTGAGCGGATTTTGTGGCGAGTCCTCGCGGAGAGTTGGGAAGGCATCCGGGCCGTAGTTGTAGATCGTGCCGGGCAGGACGATTCGAGCACCGCAGGCGCGCGCGGCGCTGATGGAGCTTTCGACCATTGGGAGCACCAGCTGCGCCCAATTCCGGTAACCAGGTGGGTTTACCGCATGGAAGATCACGGAGGCGCCTTTCGCGGCGTTCGTTACCTCCGCGGCATTCATTGCGTCACCTTTCACCCAGTGGATTTCGGAAGCATTCCCGCGGCTGGCCGCTTTTGCGGGGTCCCGGTGAAGGGCATTGATCTGCCAACCGTGACGCTTCAGGGCGGTCGCCACTTCGTGGCCGATTCCCCCGGTGGCGCCGAGAATCAGAGCGGTCTTGAGCACGTTCATCGCTATACCTGCGGTTGCTGTTGTGACAGCAGCAGAATGCGCCGCTCAGTGGTAAAACAAAATTGACGGCAGACGTGGATCAGCTATATAAATTTGTATGCCCAGCGGCAGCCCGGATTGGAGTCTTTATCGCTCGTTTTTGAGTGTTTTGCGCCTGGGCTCCCTTTCGGCCGCGGCACGCGATGAAGGGCTCACCCAGCCGACGGTGGGCCGCCACGTGGATGCGCTCGAGCAAGCGCTCGGAGTTGCGCTTTTTACCCGCTCGCAAACCGGGCTGACGCCGACCGAAGCCGCATTGGAGCTCCAGCCCTACGCCGAGAGCCTCGAGGCGACTGCAGCAGCGTTGGTTCGGGCGGCGGTTGGCCGCGCTGGAACGCACGGAACAGTCCGAATTACCGCAAGTGAGGTCGTGGGTGCTGAGGTGCTGCCGCCGATACTGACGCAGCTGCATGCCGCGCATCCCGAGATTGCCCTGGAGGTCGTGCTGTCGAATCGAACCGAGGACCTGCTGCAGCGGGAGGCTGACATCGCGGTACGAATGGTCAGGCCAACGCAGCAGACATTGTTGGCTCGGCATGTGGGCGACATCGAGATTGGTCTACATGCCCGCCGCGACTATCTGGAGCGCCATGGCGTGCCTTCCACAGTTGCCGAACTTCGGCGGCACGCCCTCATTGGTTTCGATCACGAGACCGCGTTCATCCGTTCCGTTCGCGCACAGGGCTTTCCCGTTGAACGGGGGATGTTCGCGTTCCGCAGCGACAGCGATCTGGCGCAATTGGCGGCCGTGCGTGCCGGGTTTGGGATCGGGGTGTGCCAGGTTGGGCTGGCGCGACGCAGCGCCGACCTGGTGCGGGTCATGGCGAAGTCGTTTTTATTCAAGTTGGAAGTCTGGATTGTCATGCACTCGGACCTACGGTCGAGCGCGCGCTGTCGTGTGGTGGCCGACGCCCTGGCGGCTGGATTGACCGCGTATTGCGCGGACAGCTGAGCCGCGCTGCGCGGACGGTACAGCTTCATGCAACAATAGCTGCACCGTCCTTGCCGGAGCTAAGCCGATGGATTTGAGTCGCCGCCAGCTGCTGACCACCTCCGCTCTTCTGTTGGCCAGCCCCAAGGCTACCTTTGCCGCGATCGACAAGGCTGCGGTGAATGCGGCCACCGCGAAGCAGGTTGCAGCCGATGCGGGGGCCGCAGCGGGCACGAACCCTATCGTGCTGTGCTGGAACGAGAATCCCTACGGGCCGTCGCCGGCGGCACGGGCCGTTCTGAGCGGGACGATCCCGCATTCCTGTCGCTATCCGGACGAGGAGATCGACCAACTCGTTGCCGCGTTGGCCAGGAAAGAAGGGGTACCTGCGGATCACATTGTCGTGGGTTCCGGCTCGGGCGAGTTGTTGTGCGCTCTCGGTTTCCTCCATGGCCATGGTGGCGGAGAGATCATCGCGGCGGAGCCCACGTATGCCGAGCTGACCAACTATGCCAAACACGCAGGCGCACAGTTGAAATTTGTGCCGGTCGACAAACTGCTCAATCATGACCTGGCAGCGATGCGCGCGGCGGTGTCCGAGCGGACGCGGGCTGTGTATATCTGCAATCCAAACAATCCAACCGGCACGGCCATCAGTGCGGCTGCCATACGGTCGTTTGTTGGATCGTTGCCCGATTCGGTGACGGCGATTGTCGACGAGGCCTATCTCGATTTCGCGGACGTTGACGGTGTGCAGACGGTGGCCGATCTCGTTGGGAGCGGCAAGCGTGTGGTCGTGCTGCGGACGTTCTCCAAGATTCACGGCATGGCGGGGGTGCGCTGTGGGTATGGGATTGCGCGGCCGGAAGTGGCGGCGGAGATTGCGGCTGTGCGGATGAGCAGTGGGAATATTTTTGCGGTCCGTGCCGCGCGTGCCAGCCTGGGTGACGAGGCTTTCCTGACGGACACCCGCCGCCGGATCATTGCCAGTCGCACGCGCATCACCAACGAGCTGCAGCGCCTGGGGCTCGCATATGCGCACCCGCAAACCAACTTTGTGTTCTTTGACACCGGCGGCCCGCTGGCGCAGTTTGATCAGTTCATGAAAGCACGCAACATTCTGGTGGGGCGGCTGTTTCCGCCCTATAACAACTGGTGTCGGATCACCATCGGCACCGAGCCGGAAACTGCGGCGTTTTTGCGGGGTTTACAGGCCTATACAGGCAAACGCGCCGCCGCCTGAGCCTTCCGTCTCCCGACTTTGGTCTGTTAGGTAACGGGCTTTTGACATACACGCTCGCGCGAGTGTTGGTTGTTTGTGGCGGGGTGTGATTTGGCGCATTGCGCAGCGTGGCGGCGCTCACCTATCCTGTCGCAAATTGACTACCCGCCCGTTCGAGGAGCGAACTTTCGATGTCCAAGAAACCCGATGCCCAGTCCGGCCGTGTCGCCTACGACGAGCGCGGCCAGCCCGTTTGGGAGTGGCGCGTCGACACGGGTGTCTTCAGTCGCGACGTCGACACCAGACAGATGCGGAAGATCCAGGAGGAGGCGGCCGTCAAATTACAGGACACGCCGCCGCCGTCGCGGCGCTCTATGGGTTTCGATCCCTACAGCACCGCAGTTGCCAAAGAGCCGCCGCCGCCGAAGGATGTGCCCTCAAAGCCGCAACCTCCGAAGACTCGCCGCACGCTCGATGACATGCGGCAGCTCAGCGAAGAGATCAAGCAGAACCGCCTGCGCAAATAGCCGGAAAATCTCGCTCCCGGGTCAGTCATCCGCGACTGACCCACAGCTGCTTCAGTCCGCGAAAGCTCGGTACGGGGCGATACTCGAATGTCTGCTCTTGCAGCGACAGTTTCGGGAAACGCCGCAGTAATCCGAGGATGGCTTCCTGTGCTTCCACGCGTGCCAGCCACGCGCCCAGGCACAGGTGCTTGCCGCCGCCAAAGGATTGATGGCGGATGTCTCTGCGATGAATGTTGAAGGTGTCGGGTTTGGGGTTGGCACGGGGATCGCGATTGGCGCCTGCAAGTGACACACTGATGCTTTCCCCCCGATGCATCGGACAGCTGCGGAACGCGGTGTCCGCCGGGATGATCCTGTTTGCCTGCGTGACCGGACTGTCGTAGCGAAGGGCTTCCTCCACATTTCGCGCACCTCATCGAAGCCCGTTACGAACCAACGCGAAAGGGGCTCGTCCCGGTGTACACGCTCAACGTTGCGCAGTCGCTCGAGGACGGGATAGGGGTCTTGGCGAAACACCGCGTCCAAGGGTGTGAGCTGGACTCCGGTGGGAGGATGCGGCTCGTCGACGGGTGCGGGGATCTGAGCTTGCGGAGTGGTGGCGGACATGGGCAATTCCTTTTTGCGAAGGGTGGCCATTTGCGATGGACGCCTTACCCTGCGCGTTCCGGAGCCCAACAACCGTTAAGATCCATTTACCCCGCGAAGGGTCGATGACCCCCTGGGCAGCCCGACGATAAATCAGTGATTTAGGAGGGCTGCGCGCGGCGGGAGCCACGGGGCGCGCGGGAGGCAACTCCCTGCAGAGGCGGCGGAAATCTCAAGCTCTGCCAGCCCCAGGCCCCGTTCGCGATCGAAGCGCAAGTCGCCGATGACCCACCCGTCCTTGCGCTCAACTGCGAAGGGCGCTCGGACAAACTGCATCAGGGCGGCTGCCTCGCAGTTGTGCGCGGTCAAGTCTGCCAAACGACTCACCCGCATGGAGAACTCTCCAAACCAGACGGTTTGCGTGGAGTCCGAAAGTTTAACCGCGGTCATCGGCGCGGTGGTGTCTTTGCTCACCAGCTTCGTCGAGCAACTTTCGGCGGTGACGAAGCCGGGTGCCTCGCTCAACATCCCGTGTCGCGCAATATAGCGATCCCCGTGAGTCTGCAGTAGTAGTACATCCCAGCAGAACGGGTTGGTTGGAATGGGTGAGAGGACGTGATCGACGATGTGGTCGTCCGGAAAGTCGTGCGCGGCGACTGACTCAATGTCGCGCGCGGCGACTCGACCAGCGATGGCGAGCAAAATGGTTACAGATACAGTGGCCAGTGCGCTCGCGAGCGCCGCGGTGGGCGGGGTGTTGCGCCTGCCAACTACGAGCAGACCGGCTGTCGCCAATGCAAGGAAAGCCAGCCAAATCCAACTTGGGCTCATGAGGATGCTGCCGGCCGCTGCGGCGAGTACCGCCGTGGCGACGACCGCGCGTGCAGCAATGGATCTGGTGATGAAGAACAATGGAGCCGCGGCGAGCCAATACAGCGGCTCAACTATGAACACACTGTCGCCGTAGATCCAGCCGTTGTAGAACGGCCAGAGCGGATGCACTCCATAGCTGTTGAGTGCGTCCATCCCGAGGTGCAGCAGGGTACCAAAGATTGCCATTGCGGCGAGCGTGAGATGATCGCTGCGACTCATCGATAGTCTGCGCAATTGCGCCCAGCCTTCTGCCGCCGCGTACAACAAAACTGCCAGAGCCAGGCATCCCAACACTGTATGGGTATACCCCCGATGTTCCAGCAGGTACCCGAGCTTGTCACGGGCGAAGCCCCTGTAGGTCAGTACCAGGTCGATGTCCGGAAGGTTGCCGCCAATAGTGGCTATGGTTACCAGCATGCCCCGACGGGTTTGCGGGGACAGGCCGGTTTTGCTTGGCTTGGTCAGCCGCGCGACCGCTTCGCCGGCCACCATGCCGATCAGGGAGTGAGTGAGATTATCCATTCGGGGCGCGTCGTCCGCGGCTCGTAAACGTGGATGTTAGCGCTAAAACCCGCAGGCAGGGGAGGACAATCCGTTGGATCTGTCAGGTTCGTGTCAGGTTAACAGGTCATTGTGCGCGCCGCGACTGCTCAGGGGATTGCCATTGCGGATCAGATGAAGTGGGATTTTAAGTGAAGAGCCGCGTCCGAAGGTATTTGCTGGAATGTGATCCGCACTGAGGTGCCCTTGCCTTCGGGGCCGGAGTCGATCGAGACAGACGCCCCGTGCAGTTGAGCGACTTCGGCCACAATCGCCAATCCCAGTCCACTGCCGGCACCACGCGCATTGCTGCCGCGAAAGAAGCGTCCCAGCACCTGCTCGCGTTCGTCGACCGGAATTCCAATTCCACTGTCGGACACTTCCAGAAACCCGGTACCGTCAGTGACTCCACAGCGGACAGTTACGACGCCACCGGCGGGCGTGTGTGCGATCGAGTTGTTGACCAGGTTGCTGAGCGCCTCCAGCAGCAGCCAGCGAACACCCTGCACCGCGCCTGGCTCAGTCTCCGCACCGATATCGATACCCGCGCCAATGGCCGCGGAGATGCGGTCGGCGACCGTTGATTCGACGATTTCAGACAGCTCGATCTGCGTGAATTCCCACCTGAGATTGCCTGCCTCGTCCGAACGAGCCAGGGCCAGCAGCTGTTGTGTGGTGTGGGTCAATCGCTGCGTGGCCTCGAGCAACATCGCCAGGCGCTCGCGCACGGGCTCGGCCGAAGGATCTTCGGTCAGAAGCTCGAGTTGGATCTGCAGTCCGGTCAGCGGAGTTCGCAGTTGATGTGCGGCGCTCTCCAGGAAGCGTTTTTGAGCGTCGCTCGTGGCGCGTACTGTCACAAACAGCCTGTTCAAGGCCGCTACGAGACTTTCAATCTCCGTGGGCACGGCCTCACGGGGCAACGGCGTCAGATCCCGCGCAGAGCGGCTCGAGATCTGGGCCTCCACGCTGCGTAGCGGCCCCAGGGCGAGGCTCACGCCGATCCAAATGAGCGCCAGCACCAGGCTGAGCTGACAGATGTCCACCGCCAGTGAGCTCCAAAGAATCCGGGAACGGGTGCGGTCCCGTTTGTGCAGTGTTTCGGCGACCGAGACATTCAACACCCCGGTCGTTCTCTTGGCCCGATAGGTCACCAGCCGGACAGCCTCGCCATGATATTGCGCAAAGCCGCGCGCCGGGTTGCTCGCGGCTTCAGGCAACTGCGGCAGACCGCGGTCGCCGGCAACGAATGCGCCCGTTTCGGTGGTTACTTTGAAAAAGATCGAGTCATAGGAGTCGTAGCGCAGGATCGCGATGGCGTCCGGTGGGAGGGAGAGCGTGGGGTGTCCCTGAGGATCCGGTCTAACATGCGCAGAAACGGCGAGCGCAGCATCAAACAGCGCTTGGTCGTAAGCGTCCCGGTAGGGAGTCAGGGCGGTAAAATAATCACTCAGCGTGCCTGCGGTCAGGATCAGCACGGCCGGCAACAACAGCAGGGCGAGCAGCCGCTTGCGGATCGACGGCGCCGTCATTTCCTCGGCTCATCAATCCGATAACCCATGCCGCGGACGGTGCTGATGATGGCTGCTCCACCCAGCTTTGCGCGCAGGCGCGAGACGTACACTTCCACCGCATTCAATGTCAGATCTTCGGTCCAGTCGGCGATGGCGCTCATCAACTTGTTTTTGGAAACGATGTGACCCGCGTTCAGAATGAGGCATTCCAGGATGGCCCACTCACGTTGACTGAGCTCGAGCGCTTTGCCTGCGGCGGTGATACTTTTGCGAGTCGTGTCCAACTCCAGGTCGCCAAAGGTCATTCGGGCACTGGCCACGGAATTGGCGCGCCGGATCAGCGCACGGCAGCGGGCCAGCAGCTCGGGTACCTGAAACGGCTTCGTCAGATAGTCATCCGCGCCGAGATCCAGCGCCGTGACGCGGTCGGCCAGTCCATCCCGCGCCGTGAGCATCAGGACCGGCACAATTTTTCCCCGGCTGCGCAGGGAGCGCACCAGCTGCAGCCCGTCCTCCCGGGGGAGGCCGATGTCGGCAATAACCAAGTCGAAGGACTCGGTGTCGAGGGCAGATCTCGCCGCTTCGGCACTTGCAACGAGATCCACAGCAAAGCCGCCGCCGCTCAAGGCGCGGCGAACGCCGTCACCGACCAGGGGATCGTCTTCGACTACCAGTACACGCATGGCGGACAGGCTACACCATTGACTTGGCCATGGATTCGGGCCGTCAGGTTCATGTCAGGATTCGCGGCTACTGTAGGGCAATGCGGCAATACACAGCTTTCTCAAACCAGGCAGGTGCAGCCATGGTGGCTTTTACAAATCGGGTTCTGGCTATTCTTGCGGCCCTGGCGGTCGGCGTCATCTTTGTCCTGACCGTGCGGACGGCGGGGTTACATGAGCTTGCACAGCGCGATCATTGTGCCTCCAAGCCGAGTAGTTTGCAGCTTCAAACCTGTCGCGGTGGAGACTCCAGTGACTCTTCTGACTGATGAGTTGATATCGCGGGATGGAGTGATCTGCATCCGCAAACACGTGCCGATTGTCATAAGCGGCTTGAAGGTGATTGTGCAGGGTGGTCACGTAACACTGCACGGCCGTGTGAGCCTGGCGTTTCTCAGCTCCCGGGCTGAGAAGATCGTGCGGGAACTGCCCGGCGTCACGGGCCTCACCAATCACATCGTCGTGACACCCCCCAGTGTCGCTAAAACTGACTCCATGGATTCAGCGCGCGCGCGCACGAGATCCGCGATGGCCTCCATGTTGTTGAGATCGACGACCGGCACGCCCGCGCCGGGAAATTCCTGATCGCTGGCGATCGCGACGATCCGGTTGTCTGCGGGGTGCAGCGGGCTTTTCTGCGCAGCCTGGCGGAAGACTTCCAGCTTTGGATGCCGATCCGTCTTGAACCCCTCGATCAGCACCAGGTCGCAAGGGGACAGTCGCTGGAGTAACTCAGCGAGCGTGGCTTCCCGGCCCTCGCCAACTTCATGCATCTGAACCCAACGGCGCGCGGACGACACGATCACCTCGCTTGCGCCGGCTTTGCGGTGCTCGTATGAGTCCTTGCCGGGCTGATCCACATCGAAAGCGTGATGGGCATGTTTCAGCGTGGCAACCTTCAGGCCGCGAGCCGACAGGACGGGAATCAACCGGGTGATCAGGGTGGTCTTGCCGGAGCCGCTCCAGCCGACGATTCCCAGGATCTTGGGTTGTTGCATGTTTGCGTCCTACCAGCGATAGAGGGTTGCGAGGAAGCCTGCGGGAAAATCCCCGGCTCGAGGGGGAAGCTCCACGAAGCCATCCGTACTGGTCAGACCGAGGAAGTCGCCCGGGCCATTCGTGGCTCGAGGCGTCGCGGTCATACGGCCGTTGGTATCTGTGATTGTTACAGGGACAAATTGCGCAACCTGGCGACCTGGGCTGAAGGTGGCCGCCAGCGCAATCTGTTGTGGCGGGTTGGGTCGCGTGGCCATGGCCGTTACGGCGCCTGGAATGACATAGCGTGTCAGACAAACCAATGTTGCAACCGGGTTGCCGGGCAAGCCGAATATGATCTGGCCTGCGGGACCAACACCGAACCACAGCGGCAACCCGGGCCGCTGCGCGACCTGATAGAAAACCTCGCGCACTCCGATGTTGTTGAGAACCTTCGGGACCAGGTCGAACTTGCCCTTCGAGACGCCGCCACTCAGGATCAGAACGTCGCATCTGTCGAGATGCTGCCGGAGTCGCTCGCTCAGCGTAACTTCGTTATCAACAATGTGGTCATTGCCGATCTTCTCGAAGCCTCGCGCTTTGAGCGCGGCCACAATCGCGTGGGCATTGGAGCGCCGGATCTGGTGCTCGGCGATCGGCTGTCCCGGCTCGATCAACTCGTCGCCGGTGGACACAACCATAAAATTCGGCTGACAACTCACCGCGACGGTTGCCAGGCCCGCTGAGGCGATCACCGCTATTTCCGGGGCGCCCAATCGAGTGCCCGCCTTCAGCATGGGCACACCCGGTCGGCTGTCCTCGCCGCGGCGCTGGACGTTGCGATACGGAGTGCCCTGGATGCCATCTCCCAATAAGACGACGCCGTCCGCGACGTCGTATTGCTCCATCGGAATGACGCAATCGGTGCCGCGAGGCAGAACCGCACCCGTCATCACTTCGATGGCATTTTCTGCACCTTTCAGGTCCAGCGGCGGTGAGCCGGCTGCTTGCATCGCCTCGATGGTAAAGCGTCGTCGGCCTCGGGCGAGGGCCATGCTGTTAACGGCAATTCCGTCCATACACACGCGATCGAACGGCGGATTGTCCCGCTCCGCGTAGACGTCCTGCCGCAGGATCTGACCGGTGCATTGATCGAGCGGGCGCTGCTCGATTGGCGCCGCAGGCCAGTGGGACTCGATGGCCCGCTGAGCCGCCTCGGGCGTTATTGGCGGGGAAGTCGGCTTCGTCATGGATGGATGGCGTCGATGTTGACGGCATCTTATAGCCATCGGGTGGGGTCGTGCAGCCGAGAGCTTTCGTGCGCGGCGCATAAGGACGAAGCCGATGATGCCGCGGCATCACCGCAATGGCCAGAATGCGATTGCCGCGGCGTCAGCGCGGAAGGCCCGGAGCCGGGATTGGCGCGGCGTCAGCGCGAATGGTCGGAAGCCGGGATTGTGGCGGCGTAGCACGAACGGCTCGAAGCCGGGCGGGCGGCTCCGAGAAACCCTGGTGCCGAGGGTTACGCCTTCTTTTTCGTCGACTTTTTCTTGGCGGCCCGTTGGGCCAGCGCTGCGGAGTTGGCTTCTACTGCGGCGCGGATGAGTTGCTTGAAGGCGGCCTCGTTGATCTTCTCGCCTTCGCGGATGTCGATCGCACGCCGCGTGTTTCCTTCCAGGCTGGAATTGAAGAGCGTTTTCGGGTCTTTGATGGAGGCTCCGCGAGCGAATGTGAGCTTCACGACCTGCTTGTACGATTCCCCTGTGCAGACGATGCCGTCATGGGACCAGACGGGGGTTCCCATCCATTTCCACTCCTCCTCGATGTCCGGATCGGCATCGTGGATGAGCTGACGGACACGAGCGAGGGTCTCTCCTCTCCAATCCCCCAGCTCTTGAATCCGTTTGGTGATGTTCGCTGAGGCGGCTGCGCCAGTCGGACTGCTTTTCGGCTTCATACCAACAGCGTACCTTTATAGCGGCGCGGATGTCGCGCATCATTTGCTGTACGACATGCACTCGAGGTGACCTGATGAGCCGTTATGCATGGGTTACGGTGGGATGGCTGGTTATTGCTCCGATGGCTGCCTTCGCGGATCGGGCTGCTGACGTTGCCGCTCTCGAAGCGAAATGCGAGCAGCAGCGGGAAGCGAAGATCGCGCCCTTGCGGGCTGCGGAGATCGCAAAGTGCAAATCTGAGGGCCACGAGCCCAACTATTGCGAGAGTTTTTGGCGCGACTACGGCAATCCGGTGCGCACCGCGAACGGTGCAATGACGCCGCGGCTTTTTTCCGATTTGCCGGCTTGTATTGCGTCCTTCAAGGCGCGACGGGAATTTGAGCTGAACGGACGCTAGGACGTACGGGTGGCTGCGAAACTGCGGCTGGGCGGAAGCGGGTGCGGTTGTCGTCGTGCGCTGCCCGCCAGGAGTCGGTAAACTTCGCGCCGGCTGCGCCCGTAGCTCAGTTGGATAGAGTACTCGGCTTCGAACCGAGTGGTCGGGAGTTCGAATCTCTCCGGGCGCGCCAGTTAAATCAAAGACTTGCACATGAGCAGGGGCACGGACAAGGACGTAATGGCGGTCGGTCCGTCGGAACGCGACTCAGCTGGCGGCGGCGTACGGCTGGTTCCTAGCTGAGGAGCGATATACGCTTCAATCGATCGAGGATCATGGGCATACGCGCTTGGCTGGTCTCATCTCCCGGAAGGTGTCCAGGAAGCGCGTCGATAAACTTTGGCTCTGCGAGTAACGCGCCGCTTCGGTTGGCAAGATAGCTACGAAGCCCGGCTGCGGCCGAGCCAACCTCATCAGGCAATTCAACCCGCCCGTTGACCAAACTGACAATGTCTTCCAAGTCGTGGCTTGCGCGGTAATCACCGCGGCCGCGGCCCGCAAATGCCTCGAGTTTGGTTGCTAGAAATGTGGGCGCAGAAATGAGTCTGATCTGCAAGCCACTCGGTAGCTCGAAAGGTGATGCTGTCCGAGCCGCCTCTGCATACCAGCGGTTGGAGAAACCGAGAATCCGTTCATCTGTCGGCACGACGTCGAGAATACAACCGCCGACGATCCAACGGCATACTGGCGCGTCTGAGCGTCGATCGTGTTTGAAACCATTTCCTTCCAGATCTCTTTCCAAGACCTGATATTCGAAGAGTGACAGAACCTCGACGATGACGTCTACGTCCCGCGTCACTCTTGCTGGCGGGGCCGCGCTGTCCGTAACCAATAAGCCTGCGGCGCAACCGCCGACGAACACGAAGCGCTGACAAAGCGGTCCCAGCGCATGCGCGACGGAGTCCAGTAGTGGGATGTTGGGATCACCCGCATTCATGTCAGTCGCTCGCCCAATAGCTGACTCGCGAGCTCACGCTCGCGCGCCGCGCCGCTGCGAAGCGCATCGAACAGTGCAAGTGATTCATACAACACGGGATCCGCGCGCGCAGCCTTCGGTACTGTGGGGTAGAGCGGATGCAGTGCCATACCGCGCCGCTCGCCAGCGGGGTCGGGCCAGACCGGAGCTAGCTCGCTAGGTTGTGAAATGAGGGACGCGAGAGGCGGTGCGGCGTACGCGGTCGGCACTCCGCGCGTTGCTGCTCCGAACGTTGGGGGAAATGCATATTTGGCGCCATGAAGAAGAAACTCCCTCAGCGCTGCTTTTGCTACATGCAGGTGCTCGTCAACGTTGTGCAGTAGACGGGATTTCATCGCTCGTCCTACGCTTGCATGGACCTCGGAAGCGGAAATCGCCAAATCCGACCCGAGCTCGCTGAAGGTTCGAACCCTGGCACCCAGCGACAATAGCTTGAGCAGCACCACTAGATCCTGTGGTTTCAGTGTAACTTGCTGATTCGGATAGCGTTTCAATCTAATATTCTCTATTCGCGAATAGCGAATATAAGCTTCCGGACCAAGGGCGTCAAATGCTGATGAGCAAAAGCGCCCGCAACGCCCCCGCGGGCCTACATAGGCGCGCAACTGTTGGAAGTGATCTTCACCGCCGAAACCGACTTCAAATACTTCCGCGTCGCAATCGGCACTTGCTCGTCATTGCCGGTGATATCCACCTTCGCCCGGTCATTCCACCCGCCACCATCAGTGAATGTCAGTGCGAGGTTGAAGTTGCATTTGTAGCCGGCGCCGCCTTTGGCATAAACGAGAACGATGTGTTGTACGAGACCCGTTGTGTCGATGACGGCGCTCAGCGTTGGAGCTCCGTTGCCGCGCGGGACGGCGGGGGCTGCTGGAGGCGTGACGATGGGCGAGTGCGTGGCAACCGGCGGTTGCGGTCCGCCGGCGGCGGCCGTGCCTGCAGCGGAGGAAGGTGCGGCGGATGCGGATGGTGCACCACCCGAGGCGGAAGCTGCCGCAGCGGATGACGGAGCATATGGCCCGGCCGCTGAAGCGGACGAACCACCCGACGATGGCGCAGCGGAGGCGCCCGATAACGAGCCAACGGCGGCGGCGGATGACGCACCAGGCGAAGCGGAGGCATCGGAAGCGCAGTGGGACGCTCCCGAGGGGTACTGGAGTAAAATAATCCCGGTCTTGTACTCGCCGCGATCGTAAAACGTGCGCGCGTCCAGATTCAAAGGCTTACTGCGGTCGCCACAATCACCGACCACGTTCCACGTCGTCGTGACACCCTTGCCTCCCGGGATGCGTAAGGTGGGAGTGCCGGGCGCCGGCTTTTTGGTCGGCGGCTCATTGGCGTAGCAGAGTGGCAGTGACTTTGACTCGCCGCGCCGAAGGGTTCGCTGGTAGACATCGCCGCGCCGCGACCAGTCTTTTGCGGGGCAGTCGTTGTCGTGGAATTCGAGCACGAGGTCGTGGCCGGTGCGATTGCAGAAGGCGACGGACCAGGCTGAAGATTGGCCGGGCTCGGGGGCGGAGCCGGTGCAGGGACTCGAGTCTTCGTGGGCGTCCTGGGCCCGGGCGGTGAGGCCGACGCAGGCGAGGGCGAAAACGCACAAGACCGCCCCTACGAAGTGTAGTTTGATTTTCAACAGTGTGCCCCCTAACTGTGGTTGCCTTGATTTTCCTGTAAAACAGCTCCACAAACAACCGACCGGATGGAACAGGAGTCGCCGTGACAGCCTTTGACATGACCCCGCCAACAGCCGATCAGCGCCGTCAGATCACTGCTGGACTGAATGACGAGGAACGCCACGTCCTGCTTCAGCATGGCACGGAAGCAGCGTTCTGTGGTGTATTCCTCGACAACAAGAAAGACGGCATTTACACGTGCAGGTTCTGTGGCCTGCCGCTGTTTCGCTCCAACGCCAAATTCGATTCAGGTACGGGTTGGCCGAGCTTCTTCAAGCCGTACGATGAGTCGCACATCAAGCGGATACGCGATACGAGTTATGGAATGGTGCGCGTGGAGGAGGTGTGTGCCAGATGCGGGAGTCACCTGGGACACGTGTTTCCTGATGGACCGCGCCCGACAGGAGAGAGGCATTGCCTCAACTCGGTGTCGTTAGCATTCACGGAAAAGGATCAGGCATTACCTGATGTGCTTGGCCGGGCTGCACCCGAGGGTGCAGTCGATCAAGGGGCGTAAGTTAATCGACAGGGTTGTGCCTGCGGCTACGGCGCCGCGGGCACAGGTCGCGCTTCAGCGAGGATCAGCCCAAACAACCCATCCCGATCCGTCCACTCCGCCACAGGCGTCCAACCACCTGAGCGCAGAAGTAACCGCGCGTCACGCGGTCCGTACTTGTGGCTGTTCTCCGTATGAATGGTCTTACCCTTCGATATCGCAAAGGGTTGGCCATCCACACTGAATGAGATATCGCGAGTCGCCTCGAGGTGCATCTCGATGCGCGCCTCAGTGTCATTCCATCGCGCTACGTGATTGAACGCAGAAACGGGTATCGTGCCGTTGAGCTCGCGGTTGATTCGATGCAGCAGGTTCAGGTTGAATTCTGCCGTCACGCCTTGCGCATCGTCATACGCTGGAATCAGCACACTCCCGGGTTTGATTCGATCGATGCCGATGAGGAGCTTCGAGCCTTCGCCCAGTGTCTCCCACATCGCACGCAGCAGATCGACCGCGGCTGCGGCGGACATGTTGCCGATGGTTGATCCGGGGAAGAATCCGAGTCGCGGTCCATCTTCGATGGAGGGCGGTAGGACCAACCGATGCAGGAAGTCGCCTTCGACCGGATGTATCGGTAACGAAGGAAATTGTTTCGCAAGAGCCGCCACAGAATCCCGTAAGAATTCTCCGGAGATGTCGATTGGCACGTATGCCGTCGGCGCGACCGCAGAGAGAACAAGCGGTGTCTTGGCGGATGAGCCGGAGCCGAATTCCACGACCACACTGCCGGAGCCGGTGAGCTCTGCAATATCCGCCGCGTGCGCGGAGAGGATCGAGCGCTCTGCGCGAGTCAGGTAGTACTCGGGCAACCGAGTAATGGCCTCGAAGAGTTCGGAACCGTGTCGGTCGTAGAACCACCGGGCCGGGATCGCGCGCGGCCGCGCAGTGAGGCCCGCTAAAACGTCAGCGCGGAAGGCTGGATCGGCGCGGAGCGCCGCGTCGTCGTCCCCGCGGAATTCAGCGTTAGGACTACTGCCTGAAGCGTGAGTCGTCCCCGCCTCTTGGGCTCCGTGCCGTGTCCTCGCGTCGCCTAGTGCGGCCATGCAATTCACCTCGCAAACCCAATGCGTACAGAATCAATGCGGGCGAGATGGAATTTCTCCACTCCCGGACACAAAAAAACCGTACACGAAACTCGGGGAACGGAGGCGGGCGATCGGTCGCCAGATCACCCGCCCTGCTTTCGCGTTAGTGCGTCTTCTTGCGACTGATCGCGTAAACGTATGCCGCAACAGCCTTCAACTCATCAGGCTTGAGCGCGGTTCCACCATACGGGGGCATTGCACCGCCGACATTCTTCGGCTTGGCCACACCCGTTGTGATGGTCTTCGTGATGCCATTGAGGCTACCGTCGCTCCACACCCAAGCACCTTCCACGAGATCGGCACCGACGGGGCTGCCGCGTCCATCGGAGCCATGGCATCCACCGCAGGTGCCGCTAGCAGCCTCGCCGTGGAAGATTCGATTGCCGAGTGCAACCTGATCTTGAGTGGTACCGGGAGGCGGTGTGAGGCCAGCGTCAGGATGGATACCTTCGGGGGGCAACTCAGAGGCTGATCTCGCGGTGCTCGCTTTCGGTGCAGGTGCTGCCGTCACTTTGGCGGTGTCTGCGACTCCGTGGTATGTGACACGCCAGATGCGTCCATGAGTGTCATCGGAGATGTACAGAGCGCCATCGGGTCCGACAGCGAGCCCGGTTGGGCGGAAGTCAGCGCGACCAGGTTCCTTCACCGCGCCCGCGAATCCATCAGCAAACACGACAAAGTTGCCCGAAGCCTTGCCATCAGCCATCGGCTGGAAAACCACGTTGTAGCCACCCTGAGGCGCCGGTGCCCGGTTCCAGGATCCATGGAACGCAATGAACAACCCCTTGCGGTAGGCCGCGGGGAACTTGGTGTTGGTTACAACCAATAGATCGTTCGGCGCCCAGTGAGCCGGAAAGAACGCAGCAGGTGCGCCACGTTGCTCGCACAGACCCACCTTCTTGCCGCCGTCGCCACCATACTCCGGTGCCAGCACCAACTTCTTCTGCGCACCGTCGAAGTAACACTCGGGCCACCCGTAGTCGGCGCCGCTCTTCAGCTCAAAGACTTCTTCGGCAGGCAACTCCGGTCCGTCCTTCGGCTTGTACAGCTTGCTCCAGTTTTCGGAGAGCTGGTCGCGACCGTGTTGTGTCACGTACAGCCGGCCGTCGGCGTCAATTGCATAGCCCTCGCCGTTGCGAATGCCGGTTGCGTAACGCTCCTTGGGAGAGAACTGTTGCCCGGTCTTGTTGGCGTCGAAGCGCCAGGTGCCGGCGCGGGTTTCCTTTTCGGTGCACGGATTGTTGCCTGGCGACAACGGCATGCGGTTCTGGACTTCGCAGGCGTTGGTGGCCGATCCCATGTCCACGAACAGGTTGCCCTTCGCGTCAATGATGAACGGATGCATCGGGTGATCGCCCCCCAACGGCATTCCCGACACGACGACTTCCGGCTTGCCTTTGGGGACTATGCCGTTGGCAACCGCCGGGAACTTGACGATCTTGTCGTTCACTTCCGCATAGATCGAACCATTATACAACTGAATGCCGGTGCCGCCCGCCGAACCCTGGGCAGTGCCATCGCCAAAGCGTTCGATCACGTCCGCCTTGCCCGTGCCCTTCGTGTCCTGCAGGGCGACGAGGAATCCGCCCGCCGGCGGCTCGTCGTTCTTGTAGTAAACGCCACTCCAGGTGTTGACGTATACAACACCATTCGCGCTGACGACGAGGTGGCGGGCATGCCCGATCTTGTCAGCAAACACAGTGGCGCAGAATCCCTGGGACAACACGATCCCACCGCTGTCGCCACCGCAGGAACCCGCGGATGACATCATTGCAGGCGGAGCGGCCGAAGCCAGGCCGGCCGCCCCCGACAAAAACGCGACGCCCGAGAGGGCGCTGAATAGAGATAGCTGTTTCAACATGATCACAACTCCTGCACGGGCTCAATGAGCGGCCGGCAAATCCACGGAATAGATATGGAAGGGCAAGTTGGGTTTCTGGTCTTTCTTGGAGGGGTCGAAGACATACGACAACTGGCCTTCGCTCACCCAGGCGGTCTTGCCCACGACGGCGACCCCTGTCGGGGTTACAAATCCATCCTTGAGGGTCTCCACAGTGACCGAGTCGCCCTGAACGGTGAACGAAGACAGGCGACCGCCGCCCTCCACAATCAGAAAGTGATCCTTACTGACTCGCCGAATCGCATCGGCGAGCACCAAGGGGCGCGAAGGCGTCATCTTGGTGAAGCCGGTGGCCTTCCCGCCCTTCACGTTGATGCGGTAGAGATCGCCGGGCGCGTACCGGTCGATATAGAGGTTGCCATCGGGACCAAATGCCAGGCCGTCCAGGCCCGGAGCACCCTTCGGCGGCTGCAGCGCGGGATCGGTAAACCAGACTTCGAATTCCTTGGCGCCGGGTGCGAGCCGCAGAACCTGGGGCGCCGCGGTGTTGCTGACGTAGGCGGCGCCGTCGGGCCCGATGGTAATGTCATTGCAGAGTGCGGGCTTGCCGGCCAGTGCCACACTCACTTTTCCTTCTCCCGTCTTCAGATCGAAGCCCTTCAGCGCACTGATGCCATCCGTGCCGCCAATGGTGACGCCGGGGGATGCGCTCAAATCGTTGGAGCACACCCACAAGGTGTTGGATTTATCATCGGCCAGGACGCCGAAGATGGAGTGCGTTCCGAACGCGCCCGGCTTGATCCACAGTTTGGTTTCTTTACCGTGCGGCTCGACGCGGTAGACGCCACCGGCACCCAGGCTGCCGACGTACACCGTCCCGTCGTGCGAGGCGCCGATGTTCTCCGGAAACGCCCGGTCACTCGGCAATGGAATGGAGGTTTGTGCGACGGCAGTGCCGACACCCAAGGTGGCCAGGATCATGGCTTTCAACATGCTTTGAATCCCCTGAAAGTGGGTCCCCCGCCTAAAGTCGCAGTGACAACACCCTGTCGTCACGCAGGTTCCAGCATGGACGACAACTGACATAAGCGATTGAATAAAACGCCGGCGTTGGTATTGCAGTGCGGCTTGGGGTTATTGTAGCGCCAACCGGTACAGTTGCGTCTCGCCCTTAAGGTAGACGAGCTTCGGGCGAGCCTCGGCAGACCTCGAGCTAGACCGGCTGGTCGATCGACCTGGCCAACTCGGTGAACAATTTCGGGCCCTGTTCCGTCATGTGCCAACAATCTTCCAGCCGAATGCCGAACTCGCCGGGAATGTAGAGTCCCGGCTCGTCTGAGAAGCACATCCCGGCTGCAAGCGGCGTCGTATCGCTGCGGACGAGATAGGGATTCTCGTGCCCGTCCATGCCGATCCCGTGGCCGGTTCGATGCGACAATCCGGGCAACGCGTAGTTCTTGCTCCAACCCTTGCTCTCGTAGAACGCACGCACAGCTTTGTCGATGCTGCCGACCGGCGTGCCGATCTTAGCCGTCTCGAGCGCAATCTCCTGACCCCGCTTCACCATGTTCCACACTTCGCGCTGCCGAGCCGTAGGCTCGCCGAAAATCCAGCTGCGGGAGATATCCGACTGGTAACCATGCAGCGTGCAACCGGCGTCGATCAGAATGACCGACCCGTCACGCACGGTTTGAACTACCTTCGAGCCGTGCGGAAATGCACTAGCTTCGTTGAGCAGAGCGAGCGAAAAGTCATAGCCGCCGCCGAGCGCAGTCGTGGCATCGCCTGTCAGCTTGGCGACATCGGCCGTCTGCATTCCCAACTGCAGGTTGGCGTGGACATAGCGGATGGCCGTCAGGGTGATGTCGTTTGCGAGCTGCATCAAAGCCAGCTCGGCCGGCGATTTGACCATCCGGCAGGCTCGCACCAACTCGCCGCCGGGAACCGTGGCTCGGTGGCCACCGGCGGCCTTGGTCACGGCGTCCGTGATGAAAAAGCGCACGTTGGAATCCACCGCCAGGGGACCCTCGCCCATGCCACTCACTGACTTCGCAATCAGCTCGAATGGACTTTCATCTTCCTGCCACGGGCGGATCTCGCCGGGCACCTGCAGCATCTCGCGGATGGAAGGCGATTCGAAAAACGGCGTCACAATGATCACCTGGCCATTGGCCGGAATGATCGCGGCGGTCACCCGCTCGCTGGTCCACCAATGAATTCCTGTGAAGTATTCTAAAGTGGATCCTGACTCCACGAGCAGAGCGGCAACTTTCTTCTCCTGCATCAAACCCTGCACCTTGGCCAGGCGCGCTTGCCGCTCCTGTGCCGTGATGGGTTGTGCACTCCCGGCCATGGGTTTGAGTCCAATGGGCCGAGGTCGCTGCGGAACCGTCTTCGCGGCAGCGAGCGAGTCAGTTGTCACTACGGCAGCTGCGGTCACAGCTGCCCCCAGAGCGGCGCGTCGGGTGAGTGTCATCCTGTCAAATATAGCCCAACTCAGGCTAGCGCAGGATAGTCCGTGTAGCCTTTCGGTCCGGGCGTGTAGAACGTGTTCGGATCCGGCGCGTTGAGTGGGGCGCCCGTCTGCCAACGCTCGGGCAGATCGGGGTTGGCAAGCACCTGCTTGCCAACAGCAATCAGGTCAGCCCTGTTGGCTTGCAAATCGCTCTCGGCCCGCACGGGATCGTAGCCGCCGGACAGGATCAGGTGGCAGTTGCTCATCTTGCGCAAAGTGGCCTTGATCGAATCGGGTACCTGCGGTGCGCCGATGGAGGAATGGTCCACGACGTGGATGTAAAGCAGGCCGCGCTCATTCAACTGATGCGCCAGGTAGGTGTAATCGGACTCCATGTCCGGATACAGCGGCATATCGTTGAAGATGCCGTAAGGCGAGATCCGGATACCAAAAGCGCCATGGAGGTATTTCGAGACTGGGGTTGATGGAGATACTACCGAGTGCCTGCAGCCGGCGACAGTGCAAGATCTCTCCCGGACGGAATAGGGCGCCGGTGTGTATCGAGATAGGGTCAACCGTCGCGCATGAACAAACCCACAGTCAGCGTCAGGCCGATCAGCACCACCAGCAGCCGCAACACCCGCTCGTTGACTTTGCGGACCATGTATCCGCCGAGGATGCCTCCCAGGATCGCCCCGGCGCTGTAAACGGCCGCCGTCAGCCATTTAACGTCTGGGGAAAACACGAAAATCGCCACGGCCGAGGCATTCATGACGGCGGCCAATACGTTTTTGGTTGCACCGGCAGCGCGCATGGTGACACCGCTTGCGGTCAGTGCAGCGAGCATGAGGAATCCGATCCCGCCGCCGAAATAGCCGCCGTAGACGGAAATGCACAACTGCGCTGCGGCCACCCCCGCAACGCCGAGATGTTGGGGATCCTCGCGGCGAGGACCGAAACTTCCCCAGGCAAACACGATGGTCGCAAAGAGGATCAGCCAGGGGAGCAAACGCGCAAAAAAGGCAGGCGAGGTGACGAGCAGCAGGGCGGCTCCGAGCGCGCCGCCCACGAGACTGATAATCACGAGCGTCCGCAGCGACAATCCCGCGGCTCCTCCAGCCAGGCTGCGACCGGTCCATCCCGATGCGACCTGACCTGGAAACAGCGCAATGGTGGACGTGATATTGGCCGCTCGTGGACTCATACCGCTGAGAATCAGCAGCGGCAGGGTGATGAAGGATCCGCCGCCGGCGAGTGCGTTCTGCGCGCCGGCCCACACCGAAGCGAGAAAAAGGATTACGAAAGTCATGGTCGTTGGTTGTTTTATATTAAATTGCGGGCACATGAAAGACATTGCAGTTTCCGAGTTCGTGCGGGTGCGCGGCGCGCGCGAGCACAACTTGAAGAACGTCGATGTCGATATCCCCAGAGACTCCCTCGTGGTGTTCAGCGGGGTGTCAGGCTCTGGAAAGTCATCGCTGGCCTTCGGCACTCTTGAAGCAATCGGGCAACTCCGTGTTCGTGGTCGAGCATGATCTCGAGGTAATGCGGCACGCTGACTGGATCGTGGACGTGGGTCCAGACGCCGGCGAGCTCGGCGGACACGTTCTGTATAGTGGTCCACCAGAGGCGCTGCGTAACGTCGCGGACTCCAGGACGGCCCAGTATCTGTTCGCGCAGCGCGAGCTGCCGGCGAGAGCGCGTCGCACGCCGGTCAATTGGCCGCAACTGCAGGATGTGACGCTCAACAATCTTCACAAATTGAGCGTTGATTTTCCCATCGGGTTGTTTACTTCAATCAGCGGCGTCTCCGGTTCCGGCAAATCCTCCCTCGTCAGCCAGGCGCTCGTCGAGTTGGTTGCGGCGCAGTTGGGTCACGAACCGCCGGCGGCACAGGAGAGCACGGAGGAGGGAGTCGATCTCGAAGCCACTGTCCCCGGGATGACGTCCGGTCACATCGGCGGCGGGATGCAGTTCATCAAGCGGCTGGTCAATGTTGATCAGAAGCTGAAAATTCGATGAGCCGAACGGCGCGCTATTTACAGCCTGCAGGACGCACATAAGTTATTGATTCAATTGCCCGGCTGTGTCGTTCCAGACACACCGGAACCCGGCGCAGAACTTGCTGCCTCAGGGTTGATCTAAAGTGGGGGACTAGAGAAGCGTCCGGCGGCTTGAGGTATCGGGCGCCGGCCGCATATAAGGCACGCGGATGCCGATTCACGGCAAGAGGTCGTCATGGTCAAGAATTTAAGGACTTCACTGGTATTGGCTTTGGTACTGGGATGCGCAGGTCCGGTGCTCGCTCAAACGAGTCCGACGCCCCACCAGGTCTATGAGGCCGTTCGGGCGGGTCACCTGGATCAAGCAGATCAGATGATCAAGCAGGCGCTGAAGGAGCACCCACAGAGTGGCGAGGCTCACTACGTGGCTGCTGAGGTCTACGCGCGCGAAGGTAACCTGGGCTCTGCGCGGCAGGAGCTCGCGACGGCTGAGACGATTGCGCCGGGCTTGCCATTCGCGAAGCCGGAGTCGGTTCAGCACCTGCAACGCCAGCTGGCTCAAGGGCAGGCGGTACGCCCGGCGCCTCATTTTGAACAGCGCAACTCTCAGGTCCACTCCGCGATTCCTTGGGGTATGGTGCTGATTGTTGTGGCCGTAATCGCGGTGTTGTGGGCGATCATGCGCCGGCGTAATGCGGCGGCCGTTTACCAACAGTACGGTGGCGGGCCTGTCGTGGCTGGTGGGGCCCCTCCGGGCTACGGCCCTGGTCCTGGACCCGGTTACGGTGCTGGACCCGGCATCGGTTCCGGTATCGCGGGCGGACTTGCCAGCGGCTTGGCAGTGGGTGCAGGCGTTGTTGCGGGTGAACAGCTCGCGCATCACTTCCTCGATGGCAACCGGGAAGGCAATGTCGCTCCGAGCGGGAATGAGTATCCGCCGGCCAACCCGAATGCCGACTCCGGCGGCAATGACTTCGGCCTGAACGACGGCGGCGGAAGTTGGGATGACGGTGGGTCGGGCGGCGACTCCGGCGGCGGCGGCGACGATTGGACGTAACCGCCGGTCAATGACGAGCTGACAGCGGCGCGATCGGCAACGGTCGCGCCGATTTTGTTTGTGGGGCGTGTTGAGCCTTCCGCGTTGGCGGAACCTGAGGACGTGCGGACCGTTTGAATGGGTCCGGTTTCCAATGCGAGCAAATTAATGAGTCGAGTTCGGGAGGGCAGTCCGCACGCCCACGGTGCGATCTGGGACGGCAAGGGCACCAATTTCACGCTGTTCTCAGCGAATGCCACCAAGGTGGAAGTCTGTCTGTTCGACGCTCAGGGTGGCAAAGAGCTCGAGCGGCTGGAGCTGCCGGAGTACACCGATCAGATCTGGCACGGCTATATCAAAGGCGTGCATCCCGCTTCCGTTTACGGCTTCAGGGTTCACGGACCTTACGAGCCCGACGCGGGCCATCGCTTCAATCCGAACAAGCTGCTGCTCGATCCGTACGCGCGCGGCCACACGGGTGAGCTCAAATGGGATCCCGCCTGCTTCGGTTACACGGTCGGTGCCAAGGACGAAGACCTGAGCTTCGATGAGCGCGACAGCGCGCCCTTCATGCCCAAATGTGTGGTGGTGGACCCCAATTTCGACTGGAAGGGCCAGCCGCGCGTCGGCGTCACCTCGTGGGATGGCACGATCATCTATGAGGCGCACGTTCGCGGATTCACGAAGCTCCATCCGGGCGTGCCCGAGAAACAGCGGGGCACGTATGCAGGGTTCACCAAGGAGGTGATCGCTTACGTGAAGTCGCTGGGTGTCACGACAGTCGAGCTGCTGCCGGTGCACACCTTCATCAACGACAGCAACCTGTTGGAAAAGAAGCTGGCCAACTACTGGGGTTACAACAGTATCGGCTTCTTCTCGCCGGATCCGCGCTATGCCTCAGAGCCTGAGCAGTCACTGCGCGAGTTCAAGGAAATGGTGGCCCGCTTCCACGATGCCGGCCTGGAAGTCATTCTGGACGTGGTCTACAACCACACGGCCGAAGGCAATGAGCGCGGCCCGACACTGTCATTCAAAGGCATCGACAACGAGTCGTACTACAGGTTGCTGCCCGACCAGAAGCGCTACTACATCAATGACACAGGCACCGGAAACACATTCAACCTGTCGCATCCGCGTGTCATCCAGCTGGTCACGGACAGCCTGCGTTACTGGGTCAATGAGACCCACGTGGACGGCTTCAGGTTTGATCTCGGCACCATCCTCGCGCGCGAGCCCGGCGGCTTCGACAGCCACAGCGGCTTTTTGAAGGCCTGCGATCAGGACCCTGTGCTGAGCACGGTGAAGCTGATCGCCGAACCCTGGGACATCGGCCCCGGCGGCTACCAGGTCGGAGCCTTTCCTCCCGGCTGGTCGGAATGGAACGACCGTTATCGGGATACGGCACGGGACTTCTGGCGGACCGAGGCGTCGGCCAAGGATATTGCGCCCCGACTGTGCGCCTCAGGCGATGTATTCAACCATCAGGGTCGCCGACCCTGGGCCTGCGTCAACTTTATCTCCGCGCATGATGGCTTCACGTTGAACGACCTCGTTTCCTACAACGAGAAGCACAACTCGGCGAACGGCGAAGACAACAAGGACGGCAGCAACGATAACCGCTCCTGGAACTGTGGCGCTGAAGGTCCGACGGACGACGAGGAAATCAACGCCGTGCGTACTCGGCAGATGCGCAATCTGCTGGGAACGCTGTTGCTCTCGCAGGGCACGCCCATGATGCTGGCCGGGGATGAGTTCGGCCGCACTCAGCAGGGCAACAACAACGCCTACTGCCAGGACAATGAGATCAGTTGGTTTGACTGGGCGCTGAAGGATAAGAATGCGGCGCTGATCGAGTTTGTCCAGAAGCTGGCCTGGATGCGTCACAAGTATCCCATTCTGCGTCGGAGTCGCTTCCTGACTGGAAACTACAGCAAGGAGCTCGACGTCAAGGACGTAACGTGGATCAACGCATCGGGCTCCGAGATGCACGCGGAAAACTGGTCCGATGAGGGAATGCGTTGCTTTGGGATGATCATGGATGGCCGCGCCCAGCCCACCGGCGTGCGGCAACGTGGCACAGAGGCTACGATGTTGCTGATTCTCAATGGACACTTCGACCTGGTGGAATTCACATTACCGACCGCCCCCGGCGGGAGCACCTGGACGCGGCTGATCGACACCAACGTTCCCCACGACGAGGAAACACCGGCATTTAATGCCGGGGACGCCTATGGGGTGACCGCGCGATCTTTGCTGCTGTTTTCGCTGGGCGCATAGCTGGGCGCAAGCCGAAGAAAACGGCGCATCGGGATATTTTCGCCGCTGGTGCATCCAGCCGCTTCCCCCTGACGTAATGGGTTGAGGACACGCCTGCGTCCAGCCCATCAACCAAAGGGGAAAGTGACCGATGATAGACCGAATCAAGCTGCGCGCCGTGGCGGCGGCGGCAGCCATGACTATCGCGGGTGCATCACTCGCATCCAGCCACAGGGAAGCTCCGTTCATCACCAACCTGCCCAAGGTTGATGCGAGCGACTTCTACATGTTCAACAGTTACGAGGCAGGCAGAACGGGCTTCGTCACTGTCATTGCCAACTACCTGCCTCTGCAGGAGCCGCATGGGGGGCCCAATTATTTCCAGCTCGACCCCGAAGCACTGTATGAAATCCACATCGATAACAACGGCGATGGTGCCGAAGACCTGACCTGCCAGTTTCGCTTCACCAGGACCACCCAGGGACTGGCCGTCATGGCGGGCGGCAAGTCCATTCCAGTCCCGCTCACCAACATCGGGCCGGTCAGTGCCACTGACAGCAGCGCGCAGAACGTCGCGGAGAGCTACACACTTACGCTCGTAACGGGCCGGTGCGGCTGATACGGCGCACGTGACGGCCACAGTCGTACATGTTTACCGCGCCGGATGCGCATGTAATCGGTTCACCGAGCCGCATCTGGCAAAAATCATAGCGCGCTATCGTCAGGAAGGCGTGCGCCTTGTTGTCGCATCACGGGAGCAGTCAACAGCGCATGGAGCTTCGATCGGCGGATTGCCGCAACTCACCATTCCCGATCTTCGGGAGATCGACTGGTTGGATTCAACGCCCGCCGCACTCGTTTACGATCCGGCCGGCAAGCTCGTTTATTTTGGACCCTACAGCAGCGCGGCGTGGTGCGGCACTTCGGGCGGCCTCATCGAACGCATGCTCGATCGACTTCTCGGAGGGCAAGCGCCCCGGCTACAGCCCTTCTACGGCAGTGGTTGCTTCTGTCCTTCGCGGCTGCGAGCCTTCGGATCTTGCACGAATGTCACAGGAACTGGCAAAAGGTAATGTCGAGGTGGAAGTGCCAGTAGGGGCGGCCGGCCCGGATAGTCTGGCGCGCGCGATGGCTACGATGCGCGATGAGCTACACCATACGGTGCGCGATACCGCGACGGTGCTGCAAGCAGTGGCGGCCGGTGATCTTTCGAAGCGTGTTTCCGCGGACGCTCCCGGAGAGTTCGGACGTCTCAAGGGTCACGTCAACGCGACCGTAGATTTTCTTGCGTCATTCACCCGGACGAAGAGTCATCTGATTCAACGCGCAAGTGTCGGCGACTTCAGCGAGCGGTGTCCCACTGCCGGCCTGGCGGGGTATCAGCTCGAATTTGCGCAAGGGTTGAATCAACTCGTGGAGTCGATCGATTCATTGCTGGAGCAATTCACTGAGGTGTTGGGCGGCATTGCGAAGGATGATCTGACGCTGCGAATTACGCAGTCTCATACGGGTCGGCTGGAGGATCTGAGTCGTGCGACCAACGCGACTGCCGAACAGCTCGCCTCCATCGTCGCAGGGATTCAGGCTGCGGCCAATGCGATCCATGCGGCGTCTACCGGAATTGCCGACGGCAATACGGAGTTGTCGACCCGAACCGAGGAACAGGCCAGCTCACTGGGGCAGATCGTCACATCCATCGGCGAGCTCACTGCGGCGGTGAAGAAGAACGCAGACAACGCTGTTCGCGCAAGTCACTTGTCGCAGGAGGCTAGTCAGGCGGCAGTAAAGGGCGGTGTCAAGATCGCGCAAGTCGTGACCAACATGGACGGCATCAGTGCGTCGTCGCGGAAGATGGCCGACATCGCGCGGCCGTTCGTCAGGCCTGAGGGGCTTCGTCAGCTCTGCGTGGTCAGCGCCACGAACAAAGACGCTCCGTTCGGCACCCCGAGTCCTGTGCAGGCATTCCATCCCGGGCCGGCCGAATAGCCGACGTCACTACCGCTGGGGTTGTTGTCCCCTTGGGTGATCTGGCGAAGCAACGTTGAGTTGGCGTACAGGAAGGGTAAGAAGAAGCCGATGGGAGCCGCAGCTCCCTCGTTGATCAACGCCGTCAGCCCAGCCCATAATGGCGCAACAGCACTCGTGCCTCCAAAGACCTGTGTCTGCCCACTCACCACAACCCGGTAACCCGTCCCCGGCGCGGCATCCCCCGCAACATCAGGTACGCCCCGACGTGTCTGCCCGTCATTCACACTGGGCGGCAGGCTCGCGTTCTGCTGGAAGGTGGGTACGGGAAACAAGTCGCTGATGCCGCCACCCCCGCCGCTGTCACCATCGTTCCAGACAGTCTCGTTGGTAATGGATGTGCCGGAAACCGCAATCGAAGTGCCACCACAGCCGATTGCCCATGGACTGGAGGCCGGAAAATCAACATGGGCCTTGCCGTCGTTGACACCGTCGGTGGACAGATTGTCACCTGAAGCCACGAAAACGGACACGTTGACAGTCGATGCGTCCTGCATGGCCGTGTTCATGGTTTGGATGGCCTGCTGCGTCCAATTGGACTCGGCACTGCCCCAACTGATCGAAACGACACTGGGTCGGTTGGTTGTGTCGTGCACGGCGGAAGTAATGGCGTCAACAAATCCCGCATCGGTGTTGGGCGCGAAGTAAACGGCGATCCTGGCGCCGGGCGCGGCACCGCCTGCAACCTGGATATCCAACGCAACTTCACCGTCCGCACCGTCGTCTGGGCTCGGAGTGTTTTTTCCACCGTCCACGGACACTGCTACCACTGTAGGTGGTGTGAGGCCCATGGACTTAAATGCCGAGGTGGTATCGGAGGGTGTGAAGCCGCCACCCAGCTCAATGAGCGCAATGCATTGCCCTTTGCCGGTGACTGAAGTTGGAAATGCATACAGGTGCGCAACGTTGTTGGGCATGAATGAATCGGCAACCGCGGCCGCGGGGCGAATCACGAGCCGCGTTTCCGCGGCGGGCCGGGAGTCGAGTCCGAGCACCGATTCAACGATAGGATGCAGCTCAGTCGGGAGTTTCAGCGAGCCGCTGCGACCCCGGAAGGTGAGATTGCCATCCTGGTAGTGAGCCAATGTAGTTTGAAACGCCGCCTGAAACTGTGCAGCCGTGCCACTCAGCTTGACCAGGCGCTGGGCGGGCTCGGCGGTCACCACCGTCAGGCCGTGATCGCTTGCAAATTCTTTAACTAACTTGAAATCGCCTGCGTGCTGTGTTGCCCGCAGGGAAGCAAGCCCGGCGCGTGGGTCCGCGGCAGTGCTGCGAGCACCCGGGGTGCTGCTGCGCGGCTTCAGATAAATGCTGACTTCTATGCGTTCGCCGGTGGGCACATCGCCGATGCGTTTGCACGACGGGCCGGGTGCAGCTTTGTGGCTCGGTGTGAATTCCTGGTATGTCCTGCTGACCATGCGCGTCCTCCATCGGAATCGGCAGTCCTAGTTATAACCCAAACAGACGCCGATTTTCGAAAGTCGCTACTCGCCTACACCGAGGAGCGCATAACGGCGGCCTTCAGGTAATTCGTAACGGTGCACAACTGTTGCAACGCCTGAGCTAGCCAGGGTGCCGACGACGCCATCGTCGGGAACAGGCGTCGGATGAATGCGGTCCAGCAGTCGCTTGACGTCTCCGGGAGTGCGCCCGGGAAGCTTAACCAACACATGAGCCCGCCGTCCCTGCGATCGAAGCCAACCGGAGACGACGTTGGCAGCGCTGTCCGTATCCGTGTTGAGCACGACAAACTGAGTGCGAAAGCGATGGTCGAGCATGGCAATCGTGGTCTCATCAGGATCCAACAACGCGAGGGGACCGCTTCGGGAGTCTTCGTGGATGTTACGGGCAAGAGAGGGCAGGTCCTGCCAGCGATCGATGACCGGAAAAATCGCGAGCCCGCTCAGCGTCAAGGTTGCGGCATAGGCGGTGTAGGTCCAAGCCAGCCCCCGCAGCGGGTCTCCCGAGCGGAGCATGTTCGAAGCAAACAACAGCGTGATCAGGGCAATCGCGACCACGACGACGGCATTGATCGCATAGTTGATGCCGGAAAGCCCGGGCGCTGCGAGGGCAAATATCGTGAGAACCGTTGCGAAGCCAATGGCAATCAATGCAACGAGCACATTGGTGCCGTGTATGGCAAACCGGTCCAAGCGCGACAGGGAGGGTCGTCGGCCGCCCACGACGAGCTCTGAGAGCCACAGCCCGACGAGCAACGCGAATCCCAGGAGGATGGGAGCGGCATAAATGTCCCGCGCCGTCGCTGCGAGGGTCAGCAGCAAGAGAAACGGGACGATGGCGCACAATGCAAAGCGCCAGGGCGTGCTGCGATCTGTGCCGCTACGCAATCGATCCCACGCGCGCCGGCATGCGGCTACCGCCAACAGTGTCCATGGCAGCAGATAGACGGGTAGTTCGATGAAGTATTTGCCGAGCCTGTTCTTGTGACCGGTGGTGTAATCGATCGTGCCGGGTTCCGCTACCTTGGCGAACCTACCCGCAATGTTGTTCCAGAACAGCGAGACCAGTGCTTCGTCGCCATTCTTGCTGAGTGTGACTTCGTAGATCCACGGGCCAATGAGGAGTGCCTGGGCGATCAGGCCGACGTAGAGCTCCCAGCGCCGAAGCTCTGACCAGCGTCGCTCCCAGACGATGATGCCCACGAACGCGAGCGCCGGCACCAACCAGCCAGGAGCGCTCTTCGCCATGAATCCTACGGCCGCGCCCAGGTGCATCAACGTGTAACCGAACAGCTTGCTGCGCCCCGGCGGCGCACTGAGGCCCAGATAGGCTCCGAGCAGCGAAATGGCGCACCCGGCAAGCAGGCAGGCATCCGGAGCGAGCCATATCGAAACACGAAACGCCGTAATGGCCGTACCCGCAACCAGTGCAGCAACGATAGCCGCCGTACCGCCGTCCATAGCGAACGCCAACGCGCCAATCGCAAGCGCTACGATTGCGGCGTAGAGGAGGTTTGGAACTCGCGCCGCGGCAGGGGAGTCTCCATAGACCTCTATGGCCGCACCTGAAAGCCAATATGAAAGCGGTGGTTTCTCCAGGAAGGGTGTGTCGGCGAGCTGTGGAAGCGTCCGATCCGTCTGCAAACTCATACGCCAGGCAATATCCGCTTCACGCGGCTCGTCGGGCGTCCATGCACCGCGGCACAGAATGCCAATGACCCAGAGGGGTGCGAGCGCAAGAACGACGAGTAGGGGCCAGCGACGCACGTTTATTTCTTCGTCCGAGCAAGGTGTTTCACCCCGAGGCGTCTGATTATGCCGGTACGCGTAGAATGGTGCCCGCGGTTGCCTGGACTGTGTGCCGCACAGTGGCTTCGGGACCTTCGTCCGGTTCTTCAAGGTCGTCCGCAGCGCTAGCATCGCTGCGGCCTGCTGCAAACCCATGATCCGACACGTTACAGACTCCGATCTCGACCAGGTCCGCGCCTTCCTCGAAAGTCACGTGGACACGTCCCTATTCCTTCTATCGACGCTGGCCGCCCTGGGACCCCGCCTGGGTCACCACCTCAATTCGGGCAACTTCCGGCTCATTGCCGAAGGGGGCCCCGGAAAAGAACCGACCATAGTGGCGGTGTTCTGCCTGACCCGGCGGGGCAATCTCCTCGTCCAGGCTGGCGGGCGCACCGACCTGGCTGAGCAGATCCTCGAGGCCTGTGAGACCGAGTCCATTGAGGTTCGCGGCGTCGTCGGTGAGTGGCCGATGGCGGATGCCTTGTGGAGGCTGCTGCGTGCGGATCCCCGCTTCGAGACGACGCACAATCTGAAGGACGTTCTGTATCGGCTGATGTTGAAGGGCACGGCGGGTGCGGTCGCCGAGTCCAGCACACTGCGCCAGCTGGACGCCGGGGACTTCGTTCAGTGGGAGCGCCTCAACCGCGCCTACTTCGCCGAGTTGAGTCTGCCGCTGCAGGCCACGTTGGAGCAACGCCGCTCCGATTTCATGATGCGCGTGCGCTCCGGCCTGTGGTGGGGCGCGTTTGACGACTGCTACGAGTTGGTATCGATTGCCGCCCTGAATGCAACTTATGGCTCTCTGGGCCAGGTGGGTGGTGTTTATACGCGCCCCGCCGACCGCCGCAAGGGGCTCTCGCGGGCGGTGATGCAACTGCTCATTGCGGATTGCCGCGAGCGGCTGCGTTTCGAGAAGCTCGTGCTGTTCACCGGCGAAGACAACATGGCAGCGCGCAAGCTGTACGAGACGTTGGGGTTTGAGCCGGCAGGGGCCTTCGGGCTGCTGTTGGGTGACAGGCGTGCCAACACGCGCGCTGCGGAGCGGCACAAGTGGGCTGGCCAGTCCGGCGAGATGTACACCTACGAGGTGTTTGATTGGCCGGCGCGCCTCACCCCGGGCCCGGGAAACTACATCTTTGCCACGAGCAATGCCGCCGGTGACTGGAATCCGCTGCTGGTGGGCGAGTGCGCGGATCTGTCCACGCTCGCCGTGCAGGACCGGCTGCGAAGTGGTGCGGGCCGGCATCCGGCTACGCATGTGCACGTGCGCTTGAATTTCAATCCTGCCTCGGTGCGCCGTCGCGAGGTCAGCGACCTCGCAGAGCACTGGACTCCACCCGATCAGGACGTACTGAGTTAGATGCCGTAGCGAACGACCATCCGTGCAACACGCGCATGTTCTGTCGACCAGTGCGCGAAATTCTCGCAAACCTGTTTGGTTCCCGGTGACTCCGGAGCTTCCGCGTATTTCTCCGCGAAGCGCGCCTGCCCACTCTCCTGGCCAGCTATCACACGGCTGGTACTCCACGGAGTGTCGGATTGCGCCAGGCGTGTATAGAGCTCAACCTCCGTGATCGTCGCGTTGGCGGGGATCGTTGCACACAGAATCACGGCACTTGCTTCGGATTCGGTGCAGGCCGGAACGGCAGATTGCGCCGTTTCGGCGGTAACACCCGGCGGTGTTGCTGTGCCCGGCGGACTGACAACCAGCGAGGGTCGGCACGGCGCGACCGTGGCCATGACGACGACGCCATCCGAACCGATCTTGCGCAGCACACCCGCTTCGATCTCAGCGCGCGCACCGGCGCGTGTCAGCTCGAGCTGATTCGCCGTACGAGTGATCTTTTCAACGCTGTCCTGCAACTCGTGCTCACGCACGCTCTGCGAGACGCGCTCGTTCTCAGTCAGCCATTGTGACAGCGCGAAGCCGCCTACTGCTGAGGCAATGATGATGACGAACAGCACGGCAAACGGGCCGCGGCCCTTGCGCTTGCCACCGGACGTCTGCACTCGGCCGGCGCCGTCCTTGCTGAGCTTGCTGAGCGAAAAGCGTAGCTGCAACAGGGACATGCAAATAGTCGCCGTCGCAGTGATGATTGCGGCCAATACGGGGTCTGACATCGGCATCCTTCCTCCGATGCAAACGCTAGCATGGCAGCCGTGTCAGCTCGCGATGTGGGCGCCGGGGACGTGCGGAATTGGGAAATTGATCACAATTGGGTGGAGGGGGCGGCTGTTGTTCCAGCCACCTCGAGCGGCTTCACCAGCCGGGCGCCGTAGTAGTCCGGATAGTCGGCACTCAAGCCTTTGAAGCGCCGGTGAATCCACAGGTACTGGTCCGGAACTTTCTGTACCTGGGCTTCAATCAGATGGTTGAAGCGTTCGGTATCGGCGATCGGGCACTCGCTGGGAAAGTTGTCGAAGGCGGGATGAATGACGGCGCGGTAACCCTGTGCGCCCGGCAGGCGCTCGAAGAAATACGGCAGCACCGTGGCTCCAGTCATGCGTGCCAACCGCGAGGTGAAGGTGTTGGTTGCCGCCGGGATGCCAAACAACTCCACCATCTGCGCACCTTTCTTGCGGTAACTTTGATCGGGCGCGTACCAGACACACTCGTTGTGTTTGAGCGCGCTGATCAGAGCGCGAATGTCGTCTCGTGGAATCGGACGGCCGCCGAACCGGCAGCGGCAGCGCGCCAGGAACCGGGCCAGCACTTCATTCTTGGTAGGTCGGTAGAGGAAGCTGGTGGGCTGGACCGAGGCGAGCATGCGGCCGCCCATTTCCAGCGTGGTGAAGTGGGCAGTGAGCAGGATCACGCCGCGGCCACGATCCAGCGCGGCGATGAGGTTTTCGGCGCCGTCGATCCGGATGATCTTCCTGACCCGCTCCGGTGAGGCCCACCAGGAGAAGGCAATTTCAAACAAACCGATGCCGAGGCTGTGAAAGTGCTGCACGAGCAGCTTGCGCCGCTCGGCGGCGCTCAGCGCGGGCAGGCACATCTCGATGTTCCGGCGGGCAGTGCGGATGAAGGGAATCGGCAGGCGCAGCAGCACCGCCCCCAACCCTGTGCCCATGCGGACCAGCCATGCATAGGGGAGCAGTGCGAACAGTCGCATTAAGCCCAGTCCCAGCCACGTGGGCCAGTATCGAGGAGCGAACATCCGAATGGGCATCAACCCCCTCCAGTCGTGCGAGAATAGCCGATTCGCGAGTTGGAACTGTGAATCAATGCGGCGATCTGCAAAGACAGGCGCGGGCAACGACGCGCGCCATGTCGAAGTGCGCCTGAAAAATCTGGCGCTCGAGCGGCAGGGGTGTGTCATTCTCGAGGATGTCAGTTGGACGATCAAACCCGGACAGCGCTGGGTGTTGGCGGGCGGCAACGGCGCCGGTAAGACGCAACTGCTGAAAATCATTGCCGGCGCGGTCTGGCCCACGCCGGGCGCTACAACAAAAGCGCCGTCTGCCGTTGCACACAGTTCCCGCCGGTATCATTGGCGTAACGAAACCTTCATGTCACCCTTCGAGGTGAAGGAGGAAATCGGCTATGTCGGCCCGGAGCGCCAGGACAAATATGAGCGCTACGGGTGGAATCATACGGTGGAGCAAATTGTCGGCACTGGACGGTACCGTACAGACATTCCGCTGAGTCCGCTCACAGTTTCTGATCGCCGCAGCATTGCGGCGCTGTTGAAACGCCTCGCAATCGCGCACCTCGCAGAGCGTCCTTTTCTGTCTCTTTCTTACGGCGAACGGCGCTTGACGTTGCTTGCCCGAGCGTTGGCGTCACAACCGAAGCTGTTGTTAATGGACGAATTGCTGGGTGGCCTGGATGAGATCAACCATGCCCGCGCATTGCGTTGGCTCTTCGAGACAAAGCGCGCGCAGATGCCCTGGGTGCTGGCGACTCATCGCGTGGAGGACGTGCCTGGATCGGCGACACACGCGCTGGTACTCGAAAAGGGGCGGGTTGTGTATCGCGGGGTGCTGCGCGGCGCACCCCTGCAAAAATGGCTCAACCGCGCTGAGGCAGGGCCCGCGGTGTCCGTGCCGAAGCGCATTTCACGCCGTTCCGGTTCCGCTTCTTCTGCTTCGACTCCCCTGGTCCGACTCCAGCGCGCCTCTGTGTACCTCGATGAAAAGCGGGTGCTCGAGAATCTCTCATTCGAAGTTCATCCCGGCGACTGCTGGGTCATTCACGGACACAACGGGTCGGGCAAGACCACCTTACTCAGAACCCTGTACGGCGATCACGGCGTGGCGAGTGGCGGACGAATAGAGCGGGTCGGCATCGTGCCCGGCGTCCCTCTCCAAGAGTTCAAGCGACGCGTAGGTATCGTTGCACCTCACCTGCAGGCCGATCACCCTCAGGAATTAACCGTGGCAGCAGTTGTTCAGTCGGGGCGTCATGCCAGCATTGGTCTCAACGACGCCCCGAGCGCCGCGGACCGCGCTGCGGCGAAACGCTCGCTGGATTTCTTTGGCTTATCGCATCTCGCGTCGCGAACAATCGCAGAGCTTTCTTATGGACAACTGCGGCGGGTTCTCTTCGCGCGTGCGTGGGCTTGCCGACCTGGCTTGATACTGCTGGATGAGCCTTTTTCAGGCGTGGACAGTCCTACCCGATTAAGTTTAATCGGACATGTGGCGGCCTTGGTTGCATCGGGTACGGCGGTTGTGATGACCACGCACCATCGATCGGAGTGGCCGGCATGCGTGACTCACGAGATGGAGCTGGCCGCCGGGCGCACGATCTACTGCGGTCCGGTACGATCGTCGGCCGCTCATAGCTGCGGATCTGCCGGGGGCTGAATTGAAGAACATCCTGATGTGGACGCTGGCCGCGATTGTCGTTGCGGCTGTGCTGGTGATCTCTGGGAATCCACCTTACTGGCTGGGACGCTTGGGGGTGAATGTGCACGCATCCGCCGGTCCCTCGGCGTCGTCCTTCACCCCACGGATCGTGCTTCCGGGCAGTAATCAGCCTGCCGCACCGCGTGAGAACCCTGCCGATGAGCACTTCGACGTTTCGGCCCTGCAATCGGCATCGGATTACGCTGAAGCGCAAAAGAGCGCTTCGCTCATCATCACCCGCCACGGTTACATCGTCTTCGAGAAGTATTGGCAGGGATCGACATTCGACACTGTTGTCGACTCGCGCGGATTGGGCCGTGTATTGGCCGCGCTAGCAACAGGTGCGGCTATCGCAGAAAGGAAGATCGGTTGGCCCGATGAGCCCGTCGGCTATCTGATGCCCGCCTGGAGCAAAGATCCGAGGGGCGAAATCACCGTCCGCAACCTTCTTCAATTGTCGAGTGGCTTGGGGCAGTCTGCATCGGGCTATGGGATGACTCGCGCTCTCGATATTCCGCTGGGTGCGCGGCCCGGTTCGAGGTGGCTCGACCAGAATGCCGACCCGGATCTGCTGGGCCATGTCATTCATCAGGCGACAAAGCGGCCGTACGTGAACTATGTCTCGGAATCGATCTGGGCGCGGATCGGTGCAGGTGATGCGTCCCTGTGGCTCGACGGCGAAGGCGGGGAGCCCCACGTCGATATGGGGTTCTTCGCGCGTCAGGGCGACTGGCTTCGAGTGGCCGAGCTGCTGCTGAACAACGGCAATTTCCGAGGCGATGAAGTGCTCTCGCCGCGTTGGGTACCGGAGTTGCTGAAGCCGTCCACTACCAACCCCAACTATGGCTCCTACGTGCGCCTGGGAGAGCATCAATCGCCCGGTGCTTCACCGTATGCATCGAGCGACGTGTTGCTGATAGAGGGCGGTGGCAATAGGATGTGGCTGGTTCCTTCGCTTCAGATCGCCGTCCTGCGCACCGGCGCATCGCCGGCAGCTGACTGGGATGACGGCCGGATTCCCAACTTCGTGATTCGCGGGACACGGGATTTCGTGCCGGCAGCGGCCCGGCCCGGGGCTGATATCCGGCAGCTGGTTCCCAACCATTGAGCCGCGCGCGGTCGCTTTCGAGCTTAGGCTAATTGATGGACAGGCGACTCGGCTCGCTCTTCATTGTCAGTGTGATCGACATCCTCGGCTTCGGAATACTCATTCCGCTGGTGCCGTACATGGGTGTGCGATTCAACACGCCGCCCGAATGGATCACGCCCATCATGGGCAGTTACTCGCTGTGCCAGTTGGTCGCGGCGCCCTTCTGGGGCCGGTTGAGTGATCGTTACGGCCGCCGACCCATCCTCATGACGAGCCTTGCGGGTGCGTGTGTTTCGTACCTCATACTGGGATTCGCTGCGAACATCGGTTGGTTGCTCGTGTCGCGTATGTTGGGCGGCTTCATGGCAGGCAACATCTCGGCTGCATTTGCCTATGCGTCCGATGTCAGTGAGCCGCAGAAGCGCGCTGCGTCGCTCGGGCTCATTGGCGCGGCCATTGGAATCGGCTTTACAGTCGGCCCGGCGATCGGCGGCGTGTTGGCAGGCAACGATCTGCAGACGGCGAGTTTCCTGGTGCCGGCCGTGGTATCCGCGTGTCTGAGCGTGTTGGCGATCCTGCTCGTCGCATTTATGCTTCCGGAAAGCAACACCGCGCAGATGCGGGCGAGCCGCCGTCCAGGCCCGCGAGTTGGTCCATTGCAGTTGCTGTTGGAGCGGCCGGCGCTGCGCCTCATCGCGGTCGCGGCATTGCTGGTGACCATCGCGCAATCGATTCTGGATTCGATTCTCGGGCTGTGGGCGCTCGACAAGTACGGATTTGGTCCGCGGACCGTGGGCTCGTTGCTGTTCTGTGTTGCCGTATTGGCCGTGCTCACGCAAGGCGGCCTGGTACGGGTGCTCGTGCCGCGGCTGGGCGAGTGCAAGCTGGCGACGATCGGAGTTCTGACATTCGTGACCGGACTGCTGATCGTGTCCGAGGCGCCCAGTGTTGGGATCACGGTGATCGGACTGGCCCTGTGCGGGATGGGGGTCGGGGCGTTCACCCCCAGCAACTCTGCACTGGCATCGAAACAATCAACGGGCCACGACCGCGGCTCGGTCATGGGCACGTATCAGTCGAGCAGCAGTCTGGCGAGGGTGATCGGTCCGTTTGCGTCCGGCCCGTTGTACGCGGTGTTGGGCTCAAAAGCCCCGTTTCTGGCCGGCGCCTGTGTGGCGCTGCCGGCAGTCTGGTTTCTGTGGCGGGTCAGACAGCGACTTCAACTGTCCCATCCACAACCCGCACCTGAAAGGTAGGCAGTGGCTGGACCGCCGGGGGGCCCAACACCTTGCCGTCGCGGATGTCGAATGACGCCCCATGCAGAGGGCACACGATTCTCGTCGCTCGCAACCGTCCCTCGCACATCCTGGCGTGGGCATGACTGCAGATATTGTCCAGCGCGTAGACACCTTCCTTGGTGTGGCAGATGACAATCTCTCTGCCGCCCAGGGTGACCGGGCGCATGCTGCCCTGGGGAATATCGGCGAGGGGAAGGGCCGGCTGAAACTGGGGATCGCTCATGTGGCGCGTCGTGCTCAGGTACAGGAGCGCGCACTTTAACCGGGACGCGAGCCCTATCGTATTGAATCTAAGCGCCGTATCGTTTTATTAGCCGCGAAAAAGTCGCGGCGGAGCCCGGGTTCTCGACCGCCGGCAAAAAGCGTGGTTTTTGCGGGGCCGCCGAGGCCGGCTGCCAAATCAGATCTCGATCTCCGTCTCGAAGATCGACACGGCCTGGCCGATGATCCAGACGCCGTCGATGCTGCCATCCTTGATTTCGAGCTCCACGTTCACGCGTCCGGGTCTGTGGAGCTGATGCCCCTGCACGCCGCTGAATGAAACACGCTCCTCATTGCGCGGCAGAAACCCGTGGTGCGCAAGGTAGACGCCCAGAAGGCCGTGCGCGTTGCCGCTGACCGGGTCTTCGGAAATTCCCAGGGCGGGGCAGAACATGCGCGACTCGGTCAGGTGATTGCCGCTCGTGGTGGCGAGTGTAAACACGAAGTAACCCGCCGCACCGAGCTGCGCTGACAATGTCGTGAGCCGACTGAGATCGGGCTTGAGATGTTTGAGCGCATCCTCATTGCGCACACCGATCATGAGTCGCGTGCTGCTCGAGCCAACGATCCGCAACGGACAGCGTGGATCGAGGTCATCGGTTGCCAGCGCGAGGGCGTCGAGTACCGCCAGGCGCTCGCGATCATTCAACTCCCGGCCCATGGGCGGCGTGCTCTGCCGGATCGCAATGCTGCGATCCTCTTCAACACCGCGCACCTCGATGTCGACAACACCGGCCTTCGATTTCTGGCGGACGTGGCGCGGCGCACTGTGTCTGCGCGACAGCACGTAGTGCGCCGCCACCGTGGCGTGGCCGACGAAACCGACTTCAGTCCGGGGCGTGAAGAAGCGCGCGCGCATGCCATGCTCACTGTTGTCGGGCGCGAGAATGAAAGCCGTGTCGGCGTTATTCAGCTCGCGTGCGATGGCGAGCATCTGTGTTTCCGAGAGGCCATCCGCATTGAGCACAACACCGGCAGGGTTACCGGTGAAGCGATCACGTGTGAAGGCATCGACCTGGTGGACCTGGATCTTTCTTGTCATGGCGTTGATTCTAAACCTTTCGCACCACCGTGGCGCGGTGCTAACATAGCCATTCACAAACCTTGGGGTGGTCCCGTAGGACCTGAGACGTCGGTATACCGGCGAACCCGTTGAACCTGATCCGGTTAGTACCGGCGTAGGGAGCAGGTAATCTTGCGAAGACCGTTCCGCGTTTCATTTCTATTCGTATTCGTTTCTGCCGCGTGGGCCTCCCCGGAAGCCGCACCCGAGCTCAATGAAGTCGTCATCACCGGCACGTATCGACCTGCTCCTGAGATGGATGTCCCGGCCAGCGTTTCAGTGCTCGATGCCGCCACGCTGCGCGCCGCGGGGCAGGAGCATCTCGAGGACGTACTGGCGCTCATTCCCAATCTCAACTGGGCGGGCGACACCTCGCGGCCGCGGTATTTCCAGATCCGCGGCATCGGTGAGCTCGAACAATATCAGGGCGCGCCCAATCCGTCCGTAGGTCTCCTCATTGATGACATCGATTTCAGCGGCTTAGGCAGCGCAGCAACTCTATTCGATGTCGATCACATCGAGGTGCTGCGCGGACCGCAGGGAATGCGCTTCGGCGCGAACGCGCTCGGTGGTCTCATTTATGCACAAAGCGCGGAGCCTGCAGATACAGCGGGCGGACACGTTGAGTTGGGTGCAGGCAACTATGGCGAGCGTTCCTACGGCGCCGTACTAACCGGTCCCGTGCCGGCTCTCGACTCGTCGTTCCGGCTGGCCGCGCAGCACTACAGCAGTGACGGTTATTACCGCGATGTGTACCTGAATCGGAACGATACCGACCGCCGCGGCGAGTTAACTTTGCGCGGCCGGTGGCGTTACCAGCCCTCAGATCGGTTGCGCGTGGACCTGAGTGTTTTGCACGTGCAGATCGACAATGGTTATGACGCCTTCACATTGGACAACTCCCGTAACACTCAGTCGGACAACCCGGGTGTCGACTCGCAGCATTCCACGGGCGCCTCGCTGCGGTTGAGCCTCTCCGAAATAGACCTGGCGGGTGCCGCTCCCGCCACGCTGACAGTCATCGGCAGTTATGCGCAAACCCGGGTGAAATACAGCTTCGACGGTGATTGGGGTAACCCCGTGCTGTGGGCTCCCTACATTTATGACTACAACGACGTGCAGAACCGGAACCGCAATACGGAAAGCCTGGAAGCCCGGCTGGGAACAAATGCCGAGCACGGGTTGAATTGGTTGGTGGGCGCATATGGACAGCAGTTGCACGAGAGTCTCAATGAAGACAGCTCGGGCATTTTCTTCGATCCGTCGCAAGGCGGGGAGCTTCCCCCGGTTGATTCGACTTTGACGAGCAGCCGGTTCCGGTCGCGGACCGTCGCCGTATTCGGCGAGCTGGAGGGTGAATTGACGTCGAAGTGGCGCTGGACTGTTGGTTTGCGCGGTGAGCGATGGACGGCCCGATATGCGGATGTGATCCTGAACCCCGACTCGACCCATGATTTCCGGCCTAACGACAATCTTTGGGGCGGCGTGGCATCGCTGATCCGGACGATTTCCGCAACCGGGAACGCCTATGCCACCGTGAGCCGCGGCTACAAGGCGGGTGGCTTCAATCTGAGCGAGGACATCCTGCCCAGCCAGATTCAATTCAATCCCGAGTCGGATGTGAACTTTGAGCTGGGCTACAAGGCGGAGCTGCTGAACCGCACGCTGCGTGTGAACACTGACGTGTTTTACATGCGGCGCAAGTCGCTGCAAGTCAAAACGAGCGAGCAACTCGATCCCGGCAATCCGGACTCATTCACTCTGTTCACGGGTAACGCCGATAGCGGATTCAACTACGGGTTGGAAAGTGACGTGCAGTGGCAGGCGACGCAGGCGCTCGTGTTCCAGGCTTCACTGGGCCTGCTGCAGACGCGGTATCACGGCTTCATCCAGGATGAGGCCCTGTTGCCCGATCGTGCGCTGCCCAATGCGCCGAGTTGGCAAGCGGCTGTCAGCGCGACCTACCGCGATCCCCGCGGGCCGTTTGCCCGCGTGGATGTCACAGGCATGGGCTCTTATTACTTCGACCTGCCGCCCAACTTCACAACATCCAAACCGTACGGCCTGGTCAACGGGCGACTCGGTTGGCAGGCGCAGCGCTGGTCGGCGAGCGTGTGGGGCCGTAACTTGCTGGACAAGAAGTACCCGGTGCGTGGATTTTACTTTTCGGACACTCCGCAGGACTTTCTCGCGGATCCGCCGGTCAACCGGCTCTATACCCAGCTGGGCGATCCCCGTGCCTGGGGCGTCAACGCCAGCCTCTCTTTATTTTGAAGAGGCATTCTAGGAGCACCTATGGACATTGCAGTTGAGCTCAGCCTGTATCCGCTCAATGCGGAATACATCCCACCCATCAAGGACTTCATTGACCGGTTGAATGCCGACGCCCGCCTGAAGGTGGTCACCAACAGTCTGAGCACCCAGGTGTTTGGTCCGTATGACGTGGTGTTTGGTGCGTTGACCCGCGAGTTGCGGGTGACGTTCGCAAACAATGACAAGGCCGTGTTTGTCATGAAAGTCATCGGACCCCTGACCGCAACGTGAACGACTGGGGCCACGCGCTCGATTCGGTCTGGAGCGGGCTGGTGGCGACGTCACCGGCCGAGGCGGTGTCGGTTGCGTTGGGGCTCGCTTACGCCGTGTTGGCTATCAGGCGCAGCCGTTGGTGTTGGGTGACAGGCGGATTGAGCTCTGCGATCATGATCTACCTGTCGCTGACCGCACGCCTGCCGATGCAGGCGGCGCTTCAGGTTTACTACGTGGTGATTTCCGCCTACGGGTGGTGGCATTGGACGCGGGAGGAGGCGGCACAGGGAACGTTGATGGTCACCACCTGGCCAATCCGACGGCACCTGGCGGCATGCGCGGCCGTCCTGCTGATCAGCGCGCTCACCGCCCGCTGGCTGGCGACGCAGACCCAGGCGGCGTGGCCTTTGCTGGACTCCCTCACCACCTGGGGAAGCCTGTACGCCACCTGGCTCCAGGCACGGGTCAAGCTCGAGAATTGGCTTTACTGGATCTGTATTGATTCGGTGCTAGGGTTCTTATTCGGCACTCAAGGTCTTTATTTCGTTGCGCTATTGTCTGTGGTGTACCTAGGCGTTTCAGCGGTCGGGTTTATAAGATGGTTGAAGACCTATCGGACCCCCATACCCGCGAGCTAATGCTCGCTGAAGCGCTTTCCCACGTCCCTGGCTACAGTCCGGGCGACCCCTCTATCGAGACGTGCCGGCTGTCCGGCGGCAGCGTGAATCGCAGCTATAGCGTGTTCACGCCGGCTGGGCGGTTCGTATTGCGCCTGAGTCAGGGACCGGATGCTTGGCTGACGTCGGACCGGTCTGTTGAGCGGGAGCTGCATCGGGCGGCGTCCAAAGCTCATATCGCTCCGCGCATCGTTGATGCAGACAGCCGAGACCGTTGGCTGGTTACCGAATACGTAACCGGGCGATTGTGGATGGAACCGGACTTCGGGAATCCGGAGCGACTGGCGCGTCTGGGGGATACGCTGCGACGCCTGCACGAGATCCCGCCCCCGGACATAGGCCGTTTCGACCTATTGAATGCATTGGCGGGATATGTAGAGCGGGTGGGTGCCGACGCCAGTTATTTGGACTGGGCCGCGGCGGCCTGGCGCGTTTCGGGCGCTGACGATCGTCCTCTGGCAATCCTGCACCACGATTTGCATGGCTCGAATCTCATCGAGACTGCGGAAGGCCTCATCCTGATTGACTGGGAGTGCGCCGCTGTTTCGGATCCGCTCCTGGATGTTGCCTGCATTTTGTCTTACCACCAATCAGCGCGACCGTATGCCTCCCTGCTCCTGCAGCATTCGGGCATAGAAGACATCACGTCCCGGCAGCTGGCGGCTGCAGTCTGGCTGTTCGACCTCCACACCTACCTCTGGTATCGAGAGCGTCGATTGCGGCGGTCGGCGACGGAGGCTGAGCGAGAGGCCGAGGATCAGCTGTCTGAGCGCCTGCCCCGCACCCTTGAAGACTGGCGTTCTTAGGACCAGTTAGGAGTCTCTAGACAGGCTCGTCGAGCCCCCGACTAGCGCCTAGGGCCTCGAATCGGCACACTAGCGGACTGGGGTCATTCGTGCCCCGGTTTCCCCCCATTAGTTAGAGGTAATTTCATGGCGCTTTTGCGTGTCGTCGATCGCGACGGGGTCGAGCATGAGGTGGATGCGAAGCCCGGATTGAAGGTCATGGAGACCCTTCGGGAGCTCGACTACGGCGTTGCGGCCATTTGCGGCGGCATGTGCTCCTGCGCTACTTGCCACGTGTACGTTGACCCCGAGTGGGTATCGCGGGTGCCGGCTGCCATGTCGGATGAGCGTGAGCTGCTCACCGAGCTGTCGCACCACGAGCCGAACTCCCGGCTGTCGTGTCAGCTGGAATTCACGAATGAGCTCGCCGGCCTGCGCGTAACCATCGCGCCGGACGAGTAGACCCAAGCAAGCGACCAAAGAGAGCGTCATGTCCACATCCAGCGTTCAAGTCGAGACTCGCGGCGCCGTTGCCCTGGTGACCCTCAATCGCCCTGACAGCGCCAATACGCTCAACCTCGAGATGGGCATGGATCTGCTGGCGGCGGCCATGACCTGCGGCCGCAATCCCGCCGTACGTGCGGTCGTGTTGACGGGAGCCGGCCGTCAGTTCTGCTTCGGCGGCGATCTGCGCGCCATGTTGTCGCGAGGTGACGCGGCAGACGGCTATCTGCGCGAGCTGACGGGTTACCTCCACTCGGCCATCTCCCATTTCGTGCGGATGGATGCGCCCGTGATAGCCGCTGTCAATGGCACGGCGGCGGGTGCCGGTGTTGGGTTGGTCGCCATGGCGGATCTCGCTGTCTGCGGCCGGAGCAGCAAGATCAGTCTCGCCTATACCGGAGTTGGCCTCACGCCCGATGGCGGAACCTCTTTCATGTTGCCGCGGACGATTGGTGTCAAGCGCACGATGGAATTGCTGCTCCTCAACCGTGCGTTGACGGCCAGCGAGGCGCTCGAATGGGGGTTGGTCAACTCGGTCGTCGATGACGGCCAGGTGCTCGATGAGGCACTCGAGCTCGCCGAGCGCCTGTCAGCCGGACCCACCCATGCCTTCGGCAAGACCAAGCGACTGTTGGCGGCGTCACTGGCGGGTTTCGAGTCGCAGATGGTGCTCGAAAGCGAGACGATTGCCTCGCAGGCCGTCACACCGGAAGGCGCCGAAGGAATCAATGCGTTTGTGGAGAAGCGGAAGCCGGATTTCTCCACCGGCCACGATAACCCGGGGCGGACGAGCCGTGGCCGCGCCAGTCGCGAGGCTGACGACGAATGACCTGGGTCGTTATCGCATTTGTAGTCGCTGCAGCCATCATCATCGCGCGGATCTACTTCAAGATTCGCAAGATCCAGGGCACGAAGCAGGAGAGCTGGGACGCGAAGATCATTGAGCAGCTGCGTTCCAAGGGCTACGCGCCGTTCAACGAATACAACGTCGACTTTTTTATTGCACTGCCGGATGAAGCGTCCTGCCAGGCCGTGCGCTCACGCCTCGAGTCGGATGGCTTCAGTGTCGATGCCAAGCCCATGACGGAAAAGACCGACTTGCCCTACAGCCTGCATGCGACGAAGTCGATGCGGTTGATTGTTCCTGAGATGCAGGATCTGAGCCAGCGTCTGACGACTCTGGCTGGTGAGTTTGGGGGCAGGTATGACGGGTGGACGGCGTAGTTACTTCTTCTTCTCAGTCTGTCGCTTGACCGCTTCCGCGGCGGCGGCAATGGCGGCCGGATCACCGAGATAACGGCTGCTGAGCGGCGTCAATTTGGCATCCAGCTCGTAGAGCAGGGGAACGCCCGTGGGGATGTTGAGCTCGACAATGTCCTTCTCCGGTACGTTGTCCAACATCTTGACCATGGCGCGCAGGCTGTTGCCATGTGCAGCCACCATGACGTTGCGTCCGGCACGCAGCTCGGGCGCGATACGGCTGTGCCAATAAGGCAACACCCGCTCCAACGTGTCTTTGAGTGACTCGGCGGACGGTAGCTCGGCAACGTCGATGCCCCGGTAGCGTGTATCGAATCGAGGGTGCCGCGGATCAGTCAGTTCCAGCGCAGGCGGCGGAATGTCATAGCTGCGGCGCCAGATCTTCACCTGGGCTTCGCCGTGTTTCTCAACCGTTTGTGCCTTGTCGAGTCCCTGCAGAGCGCCGTAGTGGCGCTCATTGAGCCTCCAGGAGCTCTCGATGGGGATCCACATCCGGTCCATCTGATCGAGCATCAGCCACAGTGTACGGATCGCGCGCTTCAGGACCGACGTGAAGGCGATGTCGATATCGAGCTTTTCCCGCAGCAGCTCGCGGCCGGCCTGGGCTGCCTCCTTGCGTCCCTGATCCGACAGATCAACGTCGTGCCAACCCGTGAAGAGGTTCTCGACATTCCAAACACTTTGTCCGTGGCGGACCAGAATCAATTTCCCGGGCATACAGTGCTCCTCAGGCGGCATCTTGCATTCTCCATATAGCACAACGCCATCGATCTAGTCCGCGAGCTTCCGCACTGATTCCAAACCGACCGTCAGGGTTGCAAAGTCGCCGGAGCCGGATGCCTTCATCTCAGTCACTGTACGTTGCCATTGAGCGAGATCGTCACCAGCAGCTTCCAGCCACGCGGCGACGCGAGCATGAGCAGCGCCTTGCTCAGTCCGCGACAACACTCGTTCAGCCAGGCGGCGATGAATCCGCATGGCGCCGTCACGCAACCCGGTGCGGGCAATCGCCTGCCAGGGACCGTCTACAGAGAGTTGCTCAATCTGGTCACGCAGCCAGTCGAGTCCGACGCGGGTGCCGATTTCAAAGTAAACGCGCGCGACCTCGGCAACACCCACTTCGTGCGCGGTAGCGATTTCGACTATGTCCAGAGCAGCGTTGTGGGAGGCCAGGCTGGCGATGCGTGCCGCCAGCTCCGCGGGCACGCCTGCTTCAACATGCTCGTTGCGTACCTTCTCGAAGCGTTCCCGATCCGAGCCGCTCAGAACCTTGACGATCTCGGCCTCGAGCTGCCGCACGCCTTTGCGGAATTCGGCCACGGCCGCGTCCACCTGCAGTCCTTTCTTGCGATGCTGGAGCAGCCAATACGTGACATGTCTGACCAGGCGTCCTGTTTGAAACGCCATGGAGTACTGCAGCTTTGCCGGGATCCGGGTGTCGAGTGCCTCGATCTCGGCCCACGTTTTGCGCATGTCAAAAATCTCACGCGCGGCGGTGTAGGCACGGGCGATCTGCGCCGGCTGAGCGCCGGTGTCTTCCTGGGCGCGCGGTACGAAAGCAGGTCCCATGCGGTTCACCAGGCTGTTGGTCGTGGCCGTGGTGATGATTTCGCGGCGCAGGCGATGCTGCGCAATCTGTTTGGAGTAGCGCTCCTGTACGGGTTCCGGGAAGTAGCGCACCAGCTCGGAAGACAGGTACGGGTCTTCAGGAACGTCGGACGCGAGCAGGTGGTTGGTCAGCCAGATCTTGCTGTAGGCCAACAGGATCGACAGCTCGGGCCGCGTCAGCCCGACGCCGCGTTTGCGTCGATCGGCCAACTCGTCGTCCGTAGGCAGGAATTCCAGGGTCCGGTTCAGCTCGCCGGACCGTTCCAATGTGCGAATCAGATGCTGGAACTCGGGCAGGCGCGCACGCGCGTGCAGCTCCAGGGTGCTGATTGCCTGGCTCTGCAGGTAATTGTTGCGCAATACGAGAGCCGCCACCTCGTTGGTCATTTTGGCGAGCAGCTTGTTGCGCTCGCCGCGGGTCAGCTTGTCCGCCTGCATCAGCGGGTTGAGGAGGATCTTGATGTTGACTTCGACGTCCGAGGTGTTGACGCCGGCGGAGTTGTCGATGAAGTCTGTATTGAGGCGGCCACCGGACAGACCGTATTCGACGCGGCCGCGCTGCGTGAGGCCCAGGTTGCCGCCTTCGCCGACAACCTTGGCGCGCAGCTCCGTGCCGTTGATTCGCACGGCGTCGTTGGTGCGGTCGCCCACTTCCGAGTTTGATTCCTCGCTCGACTTGACGTACGTGCCGATTCCGCCGTTCCACAGCAGGTCCGCCGGCATTCGCAGGATTGCGCGAATGATTTCGTTGGGCGCCGCAGATGTTCCGGCGATGCCCAACAGGGCGCTGGCTTCAGGGGATAGCACGATCGACTTCGCAGTACGCGCGAATACCCCGCCGCCTTTCGAGATCTTCTTGCGGTCATAGTCGTCCCAACTCGAGCGCGGCAGGTCGAACAGCCGCTCACGCTCCGCGAAACCGGTGGCGCAGTCCGCGCTCGGATCGAGGAAGATGTGGCGATGATCGAACGCGGCGAGGAGTCGAATGTGACGCGACAGCAGCATGCCGTTGCCGAAGACATCACCTGACATGTCGCCGATGCCAACGACCGTAAAGTCTTTCTTCTGGATGTCGACGCCGATCTCGCGGAAGTGACGCTTTACGCACTCCCAGGCGCCGCGGGCCGTAATCGCCATCTTCTTGTGGTCGTAGCCTGCCGAACCACCTGATGCGCAGGCATCACCCAGCCAATAGCCGTACTCGATGGATATCGCGTTGGCTATGTCCGAGAACGAGGCTGTTCCCTTGTCGGCGGCGACAACCAGATAGGCATCATCCGGATCGCGACGCACGACCCGCGGGGGCGGCACAATCTTTCCGCCGATGATGTTGTCGGTGAGATCGAGGAGGCTGCGAATCAAAGTCTGGTAGCAGGCGATCACTTCGGCCTGCACTTCTTCCCGCGTCCCGTTGGGAAGCTTCTTACAGACGAAACCGCCTTTGGCTCCCACCGGAACGATGAGCGTGTTTTTGACGTTCTGCGCCTTCATCAGGCCCAGAATTTCCGTCCGGAAGTCCTCACGACGGTCGGACCAACGAATGCCGCCGCGAGCAACATAGCCCATGCGCAAGTGCACTGCTTCCACTCGTGGGCTGTACACGAACACTTCGAACTTCGGGCGGGGCAGCGGCAGGTCGGGGAGCCTGGCGGGGTCCAGCTTGAAAGCTACATAGCTTTTGGGCTGCCCGTTTTGGGTTTGACCCCCGGCGATTTGGCCGGAACGTTGACCACCGGCCACTTGGCCGGAAAGTTGATAATAGTTGGTGCGCAGGATTGCTTCGACCACGCTCAGGTAGCCGCGCAATATCCGGTCTTCGTCGAGACTCACCACCGCATCGAGGTCGGTGCGGATCTGACTGACCAACTTCTCGGCGTCACGCTGAGCACCGCGTGTGGGCCCGACGGCATCGGGGTCAAAGCGGCGCTCAAACAGGCGGACGAGGTTGCGAGCGATCGCAGGATTCCCGGCCAGCGTCCTTTCCATGGATGCCTGGCTGAAAGGCACGCCGGTCTGCAGCAGGTAGCGGCAAAAGGCGCGCAGTACGACGATCTCGCGGCCTTTGAGCCCCGCAACCAGCAACAGCCGGTTGAACCCGTCATTCTCAATATCGCCCCGCCAGGCAGCCAGGAACGCATCGGTGAAGTCCACTTCAACCTTCGCAATCTCGACCGGTACGCGGTCCCGATGCTCGACCTCGAAGTCCTGGATCCAGGCGGCGCCGCCTTCAGGCCACGCCAGCTCGTAGGGCCGCTCGGAAATCACCCGCAGCCCGAAGTTTTCCAACATCGGCAGCAGGTCGGAGATGGGTACCGGCTCGCCGAGCTTGACGATCTTCAGATGAACCCGTTCGGGCTTCTGCTCGGGCGGGCGATGCAGGTTGAGGCGCAGGGTGCTGCTCCTGGCCGAGTCGGCCAGCGAGGCAGATTGCTCACGCAGCGCTTCCAGGTCCGCAAGATCATCCAATGCGTCCCGCGGCGAGACATCCTCCTCGTAGCTCATCGGGAAGGCGCGGCGATAACGGTTGGCAAGCGCGATTCCGGCGGCTTCGCCTTTGTTCTCTACCACGATGTCGCGCAGTCGGTCCGACCATGTCAGCGCGGCTTCGGCGATCCGGTGCTCAATGGCAGTGAAGTCTACTTTGGCGCGGGATTCGGTGTCCGTGTGGACGACTACATGCACACGAGCGTGGTTGGAGCCGGAAATCTGTACCTGGGTCTCGACGCTCTGGCCGTTGAAACCTTCGAGTACGATCTTTTCGATGCGCTGGCGCACTTCGGTGTTGTACCGATCGCGCGGGACGTAGATCAGGCACGAGTAAAAGCGATGATAGGGGTCGCGGCGGACTAACAGACGGACGGTGCGGCGCTCATATAGATTGACTACACCGCGCGCAATACGGATCAGATCGTCCACGCTCGCCTGGAAGAGCTCGTCGCGAGGATAGGTTTCCAGGACGTTCAATACGGCCTTGCCGTCGTGACTCGACGGATCGAGGCCAAAATACTCGATGACTCGCTCGACCTTCCGGCGCAGGACGGGGATATCGCGCGGAGTCCGGTGATAGGCCGTAGAGGTCCACAGTCCCAGGAAGCGGTGTTCGCCGTTGACTTTGCCGCGGTTATCGAATGTTTTAACCCCGATGTAGTCGAGGTACTCGCCGCGATGTACGGTTGCAGTTGAGTTGGCCTTGGTCAGAATGAGGAGCTCACTCTCACGTGCCCGTGCGCGCACATCGCCGCGCAGGGTCGTCGTACCCGACCGGAGTGTTCCGCGGCCGCCATTGCGCAAGATTCCCAAGCCTGAGCGGCCGTCCGGGACGAGCTTGTCCTCGCTCGAGCCGCGCTCCAGGTTGTAATGCCGGTAGCCCAGAAACACGAAGTGCCGGCCTTCCATCCACTCGAGGAGCCGGCGCCCTTCGCTGATCTCATCCGCCGGCAGCGGCGGCGGGTTGGATTCCAGCTCGGCGGCAATGCTCTTGGCCTTTTCACGCATCCGTGGCCAATCTTCGACAGCAACGTGGACGTCGGACAGCGTCGCTTCGATGTCGTGTTGCAGTTTCTCCAGTCGGGCGGGGTCGTTCTGCCGATCGATTTCGTACAGCTGCCACGATTCGGCGTGGGTCTTGTCAGATCCGTTGGCACCCAGCTCGACAATCCGCCCGCGACCGTCGCGATGTACGTCCAGAACCGGGTGAACAATCATGTGGACGGCGACTTCAGCGCGCCGGAAGACGATGCCGACTGAGTCAACTAAAAAAGGTGCGTCATCGGTAACGAGCATGACCACCGTGTGAGGAGACTCAAACCCATCGCGCTTCGGATCAGGGTTGAAGACGCGGATCAGAGACTGCCCTGCGGGCTCGCGCTCCGTTCCGAAGGCAAGATGATCCATCGCCGCCTTGGCGAGTATCGCGGGTGTGCGTTCGGCGAGATCTTCTTCGCCGACTCCGCGGAAGTACGACCGCACAAACCGCTGCTGCAGGTTGCTTTGTGCTTTGGCGGTCTTGCCCGCTCCGGGAGCCGCCTGGGCGATCCGCTCAATGAGCGCGACTCGCGCTGGGGGAATGCTGTGCAGAAGACGACTGTCTTCGGGGGTAACCTGCGCGTGCATATCAATTGCCTTTCTGAAGATCTCGAATAACCGCGGCCAGGAAGCGAGCAGCCTCGCCGCCTGTGACGCAGCGGTGATCGAATGTGAGAGAGAGTGGCATCCGCAGATGCGCCTCGATGTTGCCGGATTCGGTTGCGATGACGTCGTGGCTCAGGCGGCCGCAGCCTAAGATAGCCACGGCCGGCGGTACCACGACGGGTGTCGCATAACGGCCGGCGATCATACCGAAGTTGGATAACATGAAGGTGAAGTCGCGGAGGTCTTCCGGCTTTACCGTGCGTTCGCGCGTATCGCGCTTCAATCTGTCAACATCCCGTCGCAGTTCCGCAACGGGCCTGCCGGCTATGTTGCGGACTACCGGGACTATGAGCCCCTCGGGCGTGTCGACCGCGATCGCGACATCGATCTGGGTCAACACACGGCGGGTAAGAGCCTCACCGTCGAACCAGGCATTCAGGGCGGGTTCTGCGGCGCAACCTTCCGCGATTGCTCGGAGGACGCGGGTGGTGACGTCCGGCTTCTGGGGCTCGTCGCCCTGTTGATGGTTTTCGGGATGAAGCCAGCCGTGCAGGTCGGCATCATCGAACAGCGTGCAGCCCATTACATTGTCGCGGCTGACGACCATGGTGTGTGCCATGGCGCGGCGCGGGCCGCGCAGGCGTTCGCCTTCACCTTCAACCGTGCGCGGTGGCGCGTCGTTTGGCTGGTGGGCCGAGTGCGCGCTGCCGTCTTTGGTCATGTGCAACACGTCGTCGACGGTTACCAGCGCGCCGCGGCCGGTGCCGCGAATGTGCGCCAAGTCGATGCTGAGGCGCTTGGCCAACGCGCGAGCGGCCGGGACCGCCCGCACTCTGGCGGGCGAACCCGTCTTGTCATTGGCGCCAATGTCGCCGTGGCTGTTGGAACCGTGGGTTTCAACGAAGTCTTCGTCACTCGTGGGCATCGTGCCTACCACGGTGCCGGAGTCGGCGCTTTGGCCCGCGGAGCTTGGGGCGTCGGCTTCGAACTCAACTAACAGCGCGCCGGTGGCGACCGTGTCGCCGGGGTTGCCGTGAGTTGCTTTGATTACGCCGGAGAAGGGTGAGGGGACTTCGACGATGGCTTTGGCGGTTTCTACGGCGAGCATGGGGTCGTCGGCGTTGATGTGGTCGCCGGTGGTGACGTGCCAGCGGACAATTTCGGCTTCGGCGAGGCCTTCACCCAGGTCTGGAAGATTGAAAATTTTCATGCAGCTCCGTGCAAAGATCGCATCGCCAGGTTAGTCGACGAGGGTGGCGCGAACTGCGTCGGCAATTCGGGCGACGCTGGGGATGTATTCGTATTCGAGGCGTGACAGCGGAATGATGGTGTCGTATCCCGTCACGCGCTTTATCGGAGCGTGCAGATCGTAGAGTCCGTGTTCGGCTACTGTTGCAGCGATCTCCGCGCCGATGCCGCAGTTTTTCGGGGCTTCGTGGACGATTACCAGGCGGCCGGTTTTGGCGACGGATTCCAGGATGCTGTCGTGATCGATGGGGGACAGCGTGGCGAGGTCAATGACCTCGCAACTCACGCCGTCCTGCTCCAACTCCTGGGCGGCTTTGAGAGTCTCCACCGTCATGGCGCCCCAGGTCACCAGTGTGATGTCAGTGCCCTCACGTAGTTTGTAGCAGACGTCCAACAACATGGATTGACCATCGTCGGCGACTTCCTGGCGTGCCAGCCGATACAGGCGGACGGGCTCGAGGAATATAACGGGATCGGGATCCCGGATTGCCGCCAACAACAAACCATACGCACGGGCGGGCGACGACGGGCAAACGACACGCAGGCCGGCGTGGTGCGCCAACATGGCCTCGAGGCACTCGGAGTGATGTTCGGGAGCGTGGATGCCGCCGCCGTGCGGCATACGTAACACAACCGGACAGGTCAGGCGCCCGCGGGTTCGGTTGCGCAGGCGGGCCATATGGTTGGCAATCTGGTCCATGGCGGGATAGATGAAGCCCATGAACTGTATTTCGGCAACCGGGCGCAGACCCTGCGACGCCATCCCAACGGACATGCCGGCAATCATGCCTTCAGCGAGTGGCGTGTCCTGCACGCGATCCTTGCCAAACTGTTCCTGCAGGCCGGCGGTTGCGCGGAAGACGCCGCCATTGACGCCAACATCCTCGCCGAGTACGACGACGGACGGGTCGTGGCTCATCTCCCACGCGTGGGCGCGGGTTATGGCTTCTAACATTGTGATCTTTGCCATGGACGACGCTGGTTAGTGACCGTGCTTGTTGGCATAGCGACGGGCCATTTCGCGTTGCTCCAGGAGGTTCCTGGTCGGCTTGGCGAACAGGCTATCAAACATCGCGTCAGTTGTTGGCTTGGCGGCGCTCAGGTAGTGGTCCACGGCCGCCGCAATCTGGCGCGCGCAATCGGCTTGCAGCTCTTTCTCTTGGGTGTCGTCCCATGCGCCCGATTTCGTCAGGAACGTGCGGATGCGATGCAAGGGCTCTTGCTTCCAGGCTGCGTCGAGTTGGCCGGCGGGTCGATAGCGGCTGGCGTCGTCGGCAGTTGTATGGTCACTGAGTCGATAGGTCAGGGCTTCGACGACTGTTGGACCGTCGCCCCGTCGCGCCCTGTCGAGTGCTTCTCCAACAATGTGACGGACTGCGATGACGTCATTGCCATCAACCTGTATGCCGGGGATGCCTGCGGCAATGGCTTTCTGCGCCAATGTGCGGGTGGCTGTCTGACTTTCGATGGGTACGGAGATCGCCCAACCGTTGTTGACTACAACAAACACGGCGGGGAGGGCTCGGGCGCCGGCGAGGTTGATGCCCTCGTAGAAGGCACCCTCGGAAGTTCCGCCATCACCGATGTAGGTGACGGAACAGCGTGCTTCGCCCCGAATCTTGAAAGCCATCGCAACACCCGCGCCATGCAGCATCTGCGAAGCGATCGGAATACACCACGGGAAGTCCTGTCGCGGGCCGCTGAAGTCACAACCGCGCTCGTCGCCACCCCAATAGGTGAGGATTTCGGACAGCTTCACGCCGCGCCAGATTTGGGTCCCAAACTCGCGGTACACGGGCGCCAGGACGTCTTCCGGGCGCATGGCCGCGCCGACGGCGACGTGCGTTGCCTCGTGTCCGAGGCAGGAGGCGTACGTACCGAGCTGTCCCGTGCGCTGGAGGTTCACGGCTTTGGTGTCGAACGCGCGCACCAGCGTCATCAGGCGATACATCTTGATGAGCTCGGCGCTGTCGCGGGCCAAGGCCGGGGCGGGTTCGCGGAGTTTCCCTTCCGCGTCCAGGAACTGGTGGTACTCGATCTCGAACTCTGCGACCGTCGTCAAAAAAGCCCCCAAAGGCACTCCGGGGTGGAGTGGGTCCGTCCCCAGCGCCTCATTTACGGGGCGCGAATTATACATGAGCCGGGGGCAATGCCCCGTTTCAGGGCAATAGATGCCTCCATTAAGCGGGGCGCCATTGGCCGTATGGGCGTGCGTGGTGGCCGTCGAGGCGCAGCGTGCGTTTCACCCTGGCCTTTAGGTGCGCGTAGCTGGCCCCATTTCTGTAGCACGGCCCAGCAGGATGCGCAGCAGGTGGTCTAGCGCGCTTCGTTCACGCTCATCCAGCGGCTGCATGAGGTCGCGCTCGTACGCCAACGCGAAGGGTGCCACTTGCTCATATACGGCCTCGCCGGCCTTGGAGAGCCTTAGTACTGAGCGTCGTCGGTCGGACCTTGATATCCGCCGTTCGATCCGACGCATTTTCAGCAGCGAGGCGGTAGCGCGGCTGACTGCGACTTTGTCCATGGCTGTACGTTGCGCGACTTCTGCCGCCGAGAGATCCGGCGTCATTGCCAGTACGCACAGCACCCGCCACTCAGGAATCGAGAGGCCGAACCGCTCGTGGTAGGCGCCGGCGATGGCCGTGCTGACGGTATTGGACAGAACGGACAGCCGGTACGGCAGGAAACTGTCCAGCTGCAGCGGGACCCGGGCGGGCTTGGGCATTGCGGATTTCCTGGTGGCTGGCGGTGGGGCTATAATGGTTTCAATTGTAACTAATTCGGCGGGTATCAGCACATGAGCGAGTCACCACTGAATCCGATGGGCACGGATGGCTTTGAGTTTGTGGAGTACACGGCTCCCGATCCGCAACTGTTGCGCACGTTGTTTGAGCGACTGGGATTCCCTGTGGTCGCGCGGCATCGCTCGAAAAATGTGACGCTGCATCGGCAAGGGGATGTGAATTTTATTATCAACGCGGAGCAGGATTCGTTTGCGCAAGGGTTTGCGCGGGTGCATGGTCCGTCGGCTTGCGCTATGGCTTTTCGCGTGAAGGACGCTGCGTTTGCGTACCGCCGTGCCCTGGAGTTGGGTGCGAAGCCCGGGCCGCAGAGTGCGGGTCCGATGGAGCTCAACATTCCGTGTATTGAAGGGATCGGCGGCTCGCTCATTTACCTGGTCGACTTGTATGGTGAGCGGTCGATCTATGACGTCGACTTTCGTCCGGAGCCGCAGACTCCCGGCACGCAGAACGCGGGTTTGTTGACGATCGATCATCTGACTCACAATGTGATGCGCGGCCGGATGGATGTGTGGGCGGGGTTTTACGAGAAGCTGTTCAATTTCCGTGAAGTCCGCTACTTCGACATCGAAGGCAAGCAGACGGGACTGCTGTCGCGGGCCATGACCAGCCCGTGCGGAAAAATTCGCATCCCGATCAATGAATCACAGGACGACAAGAGCCAGATTGAAGAATACCTGCGCGAGTACCACGGGGAAGGGATTCAGCACATTGCGCTCGGAACGAATGACATCTATCGGACAGTTGACGTTCTGCGCGGCCAGGGGGTGGCGTTCCAGAGTGCGCCGGATAGCTATTATGAGGGGGTGGATGCGCGGGTGCAGGGGCATCGGGAATCGCTGGCTGCTCTGAAGGAGCGCGCGATCCTGATCGACGGCAATCCGAGCAAGGGCGATGGTGTGTTGCTGCAGATTTTCACGCAGAATGTCATCGGCCCGATTTTCTTCGAGATCATCCAGCGCAAGGGCAACGAAGGCTTCGGCGAGGGTAATTTCCGTGCCCTGTTCGAGTCGATTGAGCTGGATCAGATGCGGCGCGGAGTTCTGTAGGCTGGCAGGGGCTGCTGACGCACCTTGAGGTCGAGACGGCTGAGGCTGCGGGCCGCCGATGCGTCTGCTGGCGCGGTGGGCGGCCGCCGCAGTTTTGTCGTCGCCGCCTGCGGAACTCCCGTTTGGCAGTGGCGGCATCAACAGGACCCTCATGCGCATCAGCGTTGGGCTGGGTCCACAACATTTATAGGTTATTTTGCGGATCGACTACGACCCGGCTTTACCCATTACTGCGCATCGAGGTGAGATTCTCGAGGCGTTGGCTCGCCATCCTATTGTCGTTGTTTGTGGGGCGACTGGGTCTGGGAAGACGACGCAGTTGCCTAAGTTTTGCTTGGAGGCTGGGCGGGGGACTCGCGGGCTGATTGGCCACACGCAGCCTCGGCGGATTGCCGCGCGGGCGTTGGCGGCGCGGCTGGCTGAGGAGCTCGGTACTACGATTGATGTGCCGGGGAAGAGGAAGGGGCGCGGAGGGGCTGTTGCTGCCGGCGGGCGGAACGCCGCGCAGGGTGGCCGGGACCGCGGTGGCGTGGGAAGCAATGCGGGAAGCGGCGTTGCCGGGCTGGGCGCTGCGGCCGCGCCTGGCGTCGCAGTCGTGTCGGCTTCGGCGGGCGGGGTCGACTTGGGTGCGATTGAGACTGCGCCGGCTGCGAATTCCGTTGGGCTGGTTGGTTACAAGGTCCGCTTCAACGATCGAACGGGGCCTAACACCCGCGTCAAGTTGATGACTGACGGAATCCTTCTCAAGGAGCTGGAGAGCGATCGCAACCTGCGGCGCTACGACACCTTGATCATCGACGAGGCTCACGAGCGCAGCCTCAACATCGATCTTTTGCTGGGCGTGCTCAAGCAGCTGTCCCCACGCCGTCCGGACCTGCGAATCATCGTGACCTCTGCCACGATCGACCCGGGTAAGTTTTCCACCTTCTTTGGCGGCGCGCCCGTGATCGAGGTGTCGGGACGAAGCTATCCGGTGGAGATTCGCTACCGTCCTCTGATGGGCGAAGACGAAGACGCCGTGGAGTTGTCGTTGCCGGAGGGCATCGTGGAGGCGGTTCGCGACCTCGATCGCAACGGCAATGGTATGCGTGGCGATACGTTGGTGTTTCTGCCGGGTGAGAAGCAGATCCGTGAGGCCACCGAGGCGCTCAACAAGGCGCAGCTTCGTCACACTGAAGTTCTGCCTTTGTTCGCTCGGTTATCGGCGCGCGATCAGGAACGCATATTCGCATCGCATACCGGACGGCGTGTGGTGCTCTCGACTAACGTCGCTGAAACGTCGCTCACCGTGCCCGGTATTCGCTTCGTGATCGATTCGGGTCTTGCGCGGATCAGTCGCTACAGCGTGCGCGGCAAAGTGCAGCGGTTGCCTATCGAGCGCATCTCGAAAGCGAGCGCGGATCAGCGCAAGGGACGCTGCGGACGTGAAGCCGAGGGCATCTGCATCCGGCTGTACTCCGAGGAGGATTTCAACCGGCAAGAAGACTTCACGCCACCGGAGGTGCTTCGAACCAACCTCGCGAGCGTGATTCTTCGCATGGCGACGCTCGGGTTAGGCGAGCCCGAGAATTTTCCGTTCCTCGATCCGCCGGATACTCGGCTCGTAAATGATGGCGTCAGGCTGCTGCAAGAGCTCAAGGCCATGGACGACGACCGTCGGGTCACCAGCCTTGGCGCGAAGATTGCCGGTTTGCCTGTCGACCCTCGTCTCGGGCGGATGTTGCTGGCGGCGTCGCATCACAACTGTGTGACGGAGATGCTGGCGATCACTTCGTTCCTGGAGGCGCAGGACCCTCGCGAACGGCCGTCCGATGCGCAACAGGCGTCTGCAGAGAAGCATGCGCTGTTTGCTGACGCACGCTCGGATTTCATCACTGTGTTGAATCTGTGGAATGCATTTCGGGAGCAATCTGCTGCCTTGTCAGGCAGTCAGTTGCGGAAGTGGTGCCGGGAGCACTTTTTGTCGTTTGTGCGGATGCGTGAGTGGAAGGAGTTGCATTCGCAATTGTCACAGAGCTTGCGTGAGTTGGAGCTACGGCCCAACCAGACGGCCGCCAGCTATACCGATCTTCACCAGGCGATCCTGACGGGCTTCCTGGGTTCGATTGGTAACCTCGATGAGAAGCGGGAGTACGATGGGCCGCGCGGCATGCGGTTTGTGATCGCGCCCGGGACGCCGTTGGCTTCAAAGCCGCCGAAGTGGGTTGTGGCCGGGAGCCTGTTGGAAACAACGCGGTTGTATGCGCGTATGGTCGCCGCGGTCGACCCTGGGTGGATCGAGGCGGCTGGCGCGCATCTCATCAAGCGCACATACAGCGAACCACATTGGGTAGAAGGGCGTGGATTCGTTGCGGCGTTTGAGACTGTTTCGCTTTATGGGTTGACGCTGGCGTCACAGCGGCGCGTTAACTACGGGGTGATTGCGCCGGTGGAAGCGCGCGAGATTTTTATTCGGCACGCGTTGATTGGGGTTGATGATGGGACGCATCGCGGTGAGTCCGCGGCGTTTGGGCGCACGGGTTTTGGCGGCGAGGCCATTGGGGGCGGTGTCGGCGTTGCGAATGCCCGCGGCGGTGCCAACAGCGGAGTGCGGGGGTCGCGATGGGGTGATGCAGTGGGCGTCGGCACCGATGGCCGCCATAGTGGCGATGTCGGTGGCGTGGGCGCGGGCGGTCGCTCAGGTGGCGATGCCGGTAGCGTGGGCGCGGGTGGCCGCCGTGGCGACGATGTTGGTAGCGGCGGTCGTGACGGTGGCCGCAGCGGTGGCCCCGCGGGCCAGGGCCAGGGCCAGGGTCGGGGGCGCAATCGTGGCGGGGCCAATGGCGCCATCCGCGGCGACTTCGTCCACGCGAATCGCAAACTGCGCGAGGACGTTGAGGCGCTGGAGGCGAAGATTCGGCGGCGCGACATTGTCGTCGACGAGCAAGCGCAGATGGAGTTTTATGCCAAGCGGCTTCCCGAGCGCGTGAGCTCGGTGTCTGCGTTTGAGCACTGGCGTGCCAGCGCTGAGCGCGAAAATCCGCGCGTACTGTACATGTCGCTGTCGGATCTCATGCAGCGCGATGCTCCCGACGCTGCGGCTGATCGATTCCCCGACGACTTGCAGGTCGGCAGCAACCGCTTGCCGCTTCGGTACAAATTCGAGCCGGCTGAGTCTGATGATGGGGTGACGTTGGTTGTGCCGGAGCCGTTGGTGGACATGCTTCAGCCGGATCGGCTGGCGTGGCTCGTGCCTGGCATGCGGTTGGAGAAGGTCACCGCCGTGTTCCGTGCGCTGCCGAAGGCACTTCGGAAGCCGTTGGTTCCGGTGCCGGATCACGCGCGGGAAGCGTTGGCCGAGATTGGCGCGGATGCTGGCAGCCTGCCTGGTTTCTACGAGTGGCTTGCGCAGTGGGTGACCCAGCGTGCTGGTGCGCCCGTAACTGCCGCTGATTTGGCCACTCTGGTGCTGCCTGACTATCTACGCATGAACATACGTGTCGTCGACGCGAATGATCGCGTGATTGCGGAAGGGCGCGATCTCGCCGCGATCCGGAAGAAGTTGTACGGGGCGGGAGTTGCGCGAACTGACGGCCAGCGCGTGGGGGCTGCGGTTGGCGGGTCGAATGGCGGTGGCGCTGTACGAGGCGGGGGAAATCCCTCGGCGTCAGAGGCTTCGCGGTTGCATCGGCAGTGGGACTTTGGTGAGCTCGCTGAGACCGTTGAAATTGAACGCAATCGACTACGGTTAGCTGTCTATCCAGCCGTGGAGGATCGAACCGTTGGCGTTGCCTTAGTGGAAGCGCGCAGCGCGGCCGATGCGGAGCAGATCTCCCGCGCCGGACTCGTGCGGTTGGCGATGCTCTTATTGCCTCAGCAGGCGAAGTACGTTGCCAAGCGTATGGCTGATGATCGCGAGTTGGTGTTGCTCAGTCGGGGATTGCCTTTGGAGGGTTCTGTCGCGGATGTGCTCGCGCGGCGATCCTTTAGAGAGTGCTTCCTGCCTGCTGATGTGCCGCTGCCGCGAGATGAAAAGGCGTTTGCGAGCCTCCTTGATACTCGTCGCTCGCAACTGAATGAGGTTGCTGATCGGTTGTCCGCGACTGTCACAGCTACATTCAAAGAGTGGCGTGCTGTGCGTCTGGCTTTGGAGAAGCTCGGTTCGCCGTCCTTCGCTGACGCGGTTGCTGACGTCAATTCGCAGCTCAAAGCGTTGCTGCCGCCGGGCTTCGTAGAGTCGGTTCCGCGCCCGTACCTGGACTACCTTCCTCGCTATCTGAAGTCCATCGCACGTCGCCTCGAGCGCCTACCCGCCAACGCCAAGCGTGACGCGGAGTTGGCTACGAAGGTGAAGCCCTTCACAGTTGGTTTGCAGGGGCTGCTGGCGCAGTTGACGCGACCGATCGTGCCGCCTGAGCTCGCTCAACTTCGGTGGATGATCGAAGAGTATCGAGTCTCGCTGTTCGCGCAAGAGCTGAAGACGATGATGAAGGTGTCGGACAAGCGGTTGGCGGAACAGTTGGAAGCCGCGCGCGTGGAGGCCCGGGGGTGAAGGCGTGAACGATCTGCCAGTATCGAGGCGCAGACTATTCAAATCACCAGCCTTCTTGGTGAGAACGGTGGAGAAGGATCTCGAGCTGTTTAGACTCGAGTAAAATTCCGTTGCGTGCCGTATCCGATTAGCATGTCCTTAGAAGATCAAAGTCTGAGTTCCGGTTGCCGCATTCTCCAAGTTCAGCCGTCTCAATAAACGGGGTCTGTATCGAATCGGGTGCCTGTGTGATATCACGCAGTTTCCTTGGGAGAGTAGGGGTTAAACGTGGCACTAACAGTTACAGAAGTTGAAGAGCTACGGGCGTATGTTAATGGTGTCATGGAACGGGCAGATCACCACGCCGATAATGTACACGAGATTACGCTCGCCCTCACGGGAGCGATCCTGTGGCGAAAAGACGATGATGAGCCGATTCGGGTCATGGCCCAAAACGGCGAAACAAAGAACGTCTTATGGGTTCGGATCGAGGGGGAGCGCTACGCGTTTTCGTACAACCATTCTGCTCGCATGATCGAGATGCGTAGAGGTGGGACACACGGAGAAACACTCCATACGTTCTCGAACGCCACCCCGCTGACGCGGGTATACCAGATTTTCGCTGCGTTATAGGAGGCACGGACGGGCCCGGAGCCGAACGATGGCTACTATGAAGCAGTTTCCGAAGGCGGCAGAGTGCGTCACCGAGTTCACGAAGGAACTCGATCCAAACGCCCAAATGTCCTGGGTTGCGCACAACTTCACTTGTGCAATTGAGCTACGCGGCAAGCAGGTGAGCGTGGCATTCAGCAGGGAACTCATGGACGATTTCGAAGTTGCCATTGAGAAATACCATGGAACCAGCTATTTCGAGACGATGCGCAATCGTGTCAGGTTTCCGATTCTAGTAGCTACAGGAGAGAAGGGTCTAATCCCCGAATTCAGGATTTCCGGTGAGTTGTTCCAGGAACAGGGGGAGTGGCTCCGGACGTTCCGTGCCGATGTTGAATTTCCGCCTGAGATCTATGGAACGCTGGATCATGGGCTCGAGCTGTTATCCGTCTCGATGGCACGGCAATTGTCAACCGGCCTAAAACTTCCAGATATCGAAGCTGACAAGAGAATCGTCGATTCGCTTCGAGAGTATTATCGGACGGCCAAGCACTTCAACTCGCGCGGCGCGGAGTTGGGTAGCCTTTCCTTCCTCAAGGCTGCAGCACTCTGCGTAATCCTCGAACTGGAGCAGAGGAAAGCTGCGGAGCGTCGCCCCAGGCTGCAAGAGGCCTTTGACCGAGAGATCTATTCGCTCGTTTCGATTGTACGGGATGATCCGCTTGTCGATATCAAGCTACCCGACGCTATGCAGGATTACGCGGTCGAGGCCGGAACTCAGGCTGTCGCTTCTGTATATCACCGCACCCGTCCACCAGATCCGACTCAGGTTCACCTGAGAGAGCTACTTGAGGCCCTCGACCCCAATCTGATGAGACGCTGGGAGGGTGCTTGGGAGGCGCTCGATTCGTCAAACCCGGACCGATTCAGTCAGGCGGCGAATTCAATGGTCGAACTACTCGATAAAGTAATTGGTCAAGTCTGTACCGGAATGGATTTAGCTACCTTCCTCCAGACTAGGTACAGCACACACCAACAGACCGAGTGGGTGACGGCCACTAGAGGTTGGATCTCGAAAACGAAAAGCGACCTGCATGGGATCAAGCACCACCCAGCCGTGCAGAGTGAGCACCTTACTAGGCGGCTGTTGCAAAGCGCGGAGTTGGTTATCCTTGTCCTGTTGGAGGCTCCTTCCAGCGATTCGTGACTCCTCGACTCTCTTTACCAACGAGGCAACATCGTGCATGACGTCTTCATGGTCTATTCCGTGGTCTATTTCGGGTAACTCAAGGTGCTGTTCGCTCTTGTTGGTGAGTCGAAGACTGCTCCGTTTCCAGGAGGTATGGGTACATGCCCTGCTTGCGGGGGCAAGACCGTAGCGAAGTGTGGCACCCAGAAGATATGGCACTGGGCTCATGGTATCCGGCAAAGCTGCGATCCTTGGTGGGAAAACGAAACTCCGTGGCATAGGGCATGGAAGTCGTACTGGGCGATAGAGCACCAAGAAGTAGTGCACAGTGATGGATTGACGGGTGAGAAGCACATCGCTGACGTCAAGAATGGGGCAGGCCTCGTGCTCGAATTTCAGAACTCTGCGATGGATGACGGGGAGCGTACTGCCCGGGAGTCGTTCTATCGCAACATGATCTGGGTCGTGAATGGTCTGCCGTTCCTCAAGAATATTGAGTTTGGCGCCAAGCTGCCTTCCCCGGACTTGCCGGAATCAATGGATATGGGTATCTATCCGCCGCGAGGCGCTCGCCCTGAATTTCCCTACTACCGGGTTTCCGAAAACGAACCGGGGGCCGGCTTGGTGTTGCTTCATTCCAGTGACGACATTCGCGAATTTGTTGACAGTACCCATGTGGGACATCGTCTGTTCACTTGGAAGCATCCTCGAAATGTGTGGTACCGCTCGATCGTGCCCGTGTACTTCGATTTCGGTGGTGCAGAAATCTGGCAGCTCATTAAATTCAACAGCCGGAGTCCGTTCTGCCTGAGATCTACGAACAAGGTTGAATTCATTCGTGTAAACGGTGGGTCGTGCTGACAGGCCTTTGCGCTCACATGGAGAAGGTGGTCGTGTGGCTAATCGTGTTAGGTAGCTGCTCGCGTCTAATATGATCCAGTCAATGACGATGCCGGTTCGCCTGAATGATCTGATGGTACTTCGCCCAGAGAATTCGGCAGTACCGCACACCGCGCTCATCCGGCAGCGCTTCGAATCCAGGGATATGCTCGAAGTTGGCGAGCATCACCTCAGGGGTGGCTTCGCTTGTTAGGACAGATTTCTCACGAGGATAAGTGGATCTGCCTGGGCGATTGCTGATGATGTTCTCTTGCTCTCGGCTCTTCGTCAATCGTCTCCACGCAGGGTAGTCTCACGCCGCAGGCGAGAGAAGCTCTGGGGATTCAGGTTCGATGTCATGACCTACGCCGCCATCTGCGTCGAAGCCGCGAGGCCGTTGAAGTACACCTCATCGGGCGTTTTGTATTGCAGGGCCTGATGAGAGCGTCGTGCGTTGTAAAAGCTGAAGTATCGAGTGAGCGAGGTACGCGCTTCGGTCCCGTTTTCGTACCCGTGCAGATAGACTTCTTCGTATTTGACGCTGCGCCAGAGCCGCTCGATAAACACGTTGTCGATCCAGCGACCTTTGCCGTCCATGCTGATGGCAACGCCGGCGTTGTCGAGTACCGAGATCCACTCGTCGCTGGTAAATTGTGATCCTTGGTCAGTGTTAAATATCTCAGGCGAGCCGAACTTGGCCAGGGCTTCCTCCAGCGCTTCCACGCAGAAGTCCGTGGTCAGTGTGTTAGAGAGCCGGAAGGCCAACACTTTGCGACTGGCGACATCCAGGATGGCGACCAGATACAGAAGATGTTCTGCGGAACATCTTCTGTATCAAGATACGTCGTTGAAGCCAGCGGCGGGGCTGAAGTCATAGTTCGATGTATCCGGGCTATCCGCTAGGTTGAGCCGCAGGGTCTCGAGTAGGGACTGTTGGTGACCACGAAGATCAAGAGAGGGGCGATTCCCGACGGGATCGACCCTGCTCTTTTGGGACGAGCGCCGTGAGTCATCATCTCGATGCAGCTACAGTGGGAGCACACCCATTCCTCACCGTGTGCGAGAGGCGTCGGATGCACAGCGTAGAGGCCTACGTTAAGTGGTGTCCATACTGCAGTCTCGCGATCGAACTCCTGGTTTAACAAGAAAGTCAAGGCTTCCGATTCTCTGTGGTATTATTTTACGCGTAGTGA